>ERZ1026810.98-NODE-98-length-71905-cov-7.869793_pt1 | contig 71905 bp, 77 predicted proteins | sample MGYA00520872_ERZ1026810 | MGnify/ENA primary metagenome ERZ1026810 (study PRJEB33270, sample SAMEA104284477) | anaerobic digester metagenome | biome: Anaerobic digester microbiome; feature: mesophilic sludge digester; material: Anaerobic digester biomass | place... | reverse complement strand
TGCGGCAAAGTTTATGAAGGGGAACTACCCGCAGGGCACGGTGAGGGAACCAGTCAGCCGGCAGAGGCGCAGGAGCAAGAACCTGCGGTTATTGAAGCTGACGCGGAAGATTCCGGCGATGACTGGGGCAAGCGCGTTCTATGTTCGGACGAGGCCTGCATCGGCGTCATCGGCCCGGATGGTAAGTGCAAGGAGTGCGGAAAACCACTGAAATAAACTCATCTTGTTAGCCCATGATGTACGAAAGCGGCAATCAGCAAAACTAATCCGACTTTCTTTGCGTTGTAACGGTGAGCATCCGCCGCGCGAGGTACGAGCTCGGCTGGAAGCGTACGTTCGGCAAGGCTGTCATTCGGTTACACAAAACTCGGTCTCCCCCAATAATCTTATCAGGTCGCCAAAATAAAGGCAAAATAGTTCATGGCTTTCACCCAGATAGATCTTTTCAAGCTCATGTTTTGGGAGACCTTCAAATTCCTTAACCGATATAAATGGTGGCAAAACAATAGCCACATTATCCGTTATCTTGAGCATATTCTTTAAAACTAAATCTGCTGGTGGTTGGGTGTTAGATTGTTGAAATCTATATATGTGATCAGGCCCCGTGACTGCCCAGTCAGGATCGATAAAAACTGCATCGATCCTTGGTATTTTCTTTATGGTCTCCGTTTCAAGGATGCTGCCGAGCAAAAAGGATACCTTTGCTGAAAGTCCTGCTTTTTTGATATTACTGATCGCCTTTTTCTGGATAGACTCGTCAATTTCAACTGTGATTACATGCTTAGCCGTTCTTGCCAGCGATATCGTTGTGAATCCTGCTCCAGTGCAAGTTTCTAAAATATTATGACCGATAAATCGTTCCGCGAAATGTCTGGTCAAACGTTGATCGATGCCCATGATAAAGGTACGCTCATCGGCAATGTAGTCATCACCAAATTTTTCTCGGATTGCATTTGGATTAATATCCATCTTAGTCACATGCCGAACGACGAAGCTCAGGCGTGCCCCGACTTACGCGCAGGGCCCATCAATTCAGGGTGCCTCGCATAGCCAAATCGTGCCGCGATACAAGGCCGCAAAGCGGCTTCGCCTGCAGCGCGTGTTGGGCGCGCTCTTACATGCTCTCTTGTACATTCCGGAAACAAACCGTTTCCATCCACCAAATCAAATAGCAGGGGTGAGGCCACTTAGTATATCCCTGGAATCAACCGGTAGCGCACACGCCGCGCATAGTCGCGATAGCCCGGCAACTCATCCTGTAGAGCCTGATCTTCCAGTATAGCTCTGAGTACCGTAATGATTAACGCCACCACCGCCGGAATAAGGGTCCACACCGAGCCTAATGCCAGCACTATACCTACCAGTGGCAGAATATTTCCGGCATAGCCCGGATGGCGCACAATCCGGTATGGGCCACTATCACAAACCACATGCTCTCGGTCCACTTGAATACGCACCACGCTGGAGAAAAAGCGGTTTTCTACCATGGCCCACACAGCGAAAGCGTATCCAAGCGAGATCAATATGAAGCCGAGTACGATGAGCAATAGCGGAAATACGGGTGACCAGCCAAAGCGGTGATCCAGCCCTGCCACAATGACCAAGGGTAAGCCTATACTCAGCGCCATCAGCGGCGCAAGCACTTTGTCCCAAGCTTTCGCACTTTGGAACTTCTCAATATTTTGTCGTTCTGCCAACAATCCCGGGTGCCGCAGTTCCGCCCAAATGCGCCCCCCTATGCCAGCGGTAACGATCAGCAGGGAATATCCCCACGCCTGCCACCAACCGAAATCCCCTCCACAAACCAATAAAACGAGTGGTATTAAGAGATACACCACAACCAAAACGATCCATTGGCGAGTGGATACTGTTTGAGCCGCCTTTTGATCACCTGTTTTCAAAGGCATATAATTCCCCCGAATCACGGGACTCGTATACAGCACTGCTAATCAGCCGCGTGCCCTTTTGCGTCGGCTGTATTCGCCTTGTTGGATGTTTTCTTGCCCCCAAATAGAGCAAGTTCAAATGTCTTGAAGAAGCAATCTACATCTTCAAAACCGATATCACGTAGCCATTGGCATTGTTCTTCAACAGGGGCGGGGATATTCTCTTTTTTATCTTCATAATATGTTTTCTCAATTTGATTCATCATTTCACTCTGATCGGATATTGAGAGAAAGCGCCGAACATGATCAAGAAAAAAACCATCAAATATTTCACTTGTGGAAGGGCTTTTTGATTTTACCTGATCGAGATTGAGGAAAACCCCGCCACTTCTGAGAAGACAAAAGATCTCGGTGTATAACTCAACCTTTCTTTCATCCGGCTGATGATGAATGGCAAACCCCGAGACAACGATATCCAAAGGTTTTTCTGACTCGATACCCTTAGCCCAGTCCGACATTGCGAAATCCGCATGGATAACTTTTGCACGCGGATTAATACCGATTTTTATTCGTAATTTATCCAGCATAGGATCGGAGAAATCAGTAAATATCACTCTGGCCTCAGGATACTCTTCAAGGAGCATGCGGCCGAGTATTCCATCGCCACAACCCAAGTCCAGAATCATGGATGGATGAGGACACCAGGCACTTATAATCTTACTGATAACTTCCAACTGGAGCTTTGCACCAGGGATGGCCCCTCGAACACCTTCCACAAAGGTCTCTGCAATCTCCTTGGTTTGCCACTTGCTTTGCTGCTCATTCATCTTTATTCCTTCCTTACATCCAACGAAAAGCTAAGCCGGAGTAGCGCCGCAGGCGCTACGATCGGCTTTAGCGCCTGGTTGTGCGTTCATTTGATATTAATTCTTTGGTCAAATGCCATGCCTTTCTCAATTAACCATGGATGTATAATGTTTACCAAGTCTTTTGCTGAGAAAATATATCTTTTACATGCATTTTCAACCAATGCTTTGCATGCAGGCTTAAAAGGTGAGCCTGAAATAGCACCAAAGAGACTGCTAGTTCCCTTTGTTAACAGGGCCAAATATTCTTTTTCTCGTATTTCATAAGCCGAGTAGTTTTCTTGATCCGAATCTTTCATGCTAGCTTTTAGATTTTCGTGATATTCTTCAACTCTTTCATTAAATATATTTGCATTTTTCATTTTGAACTTTGATTGAGCGGCCCACAAAGTAAATGCAAAGCAGAAATAACCTAATTCTGTTTCCTTCCAGACGTTGAGGGGATTTTCTGGCATTGTTTGACTATGATTTTTGAGAAATTCTTCCAGCATTTCATCAATCGCAAATTCCAGCCACGTGTCATCTATCCATTCACTCATCTGATTTCCTCCAATATTGCACAACGAAAAGCAAAGCCGGAGAAGTTCAGCGTGCTGTGATCGGCTTTAGCGTCTGGCTGTGCGATTTATTTTAGTAACCACCATGCTAATTACTACAAATCTGAACAATTTTTCCTATTCTGTTTGTATATATAAGCTTAAGCTCAATATATGGGAAACCATCTGCGCCACAATTCTTCTTTGTTTCCTGCATCAATAAAGCAGTCATACGACTGCCGTCGGAATCTTGCGTTGCGTGTGCGAGACCTTCTGCAATAGCTCTGCTATATTTATCCATACGGAGATCACCTATGACACTAAATATTGTATAGATACTGGTTGTTTCATTTAAATGCCAGCCTTGACCAAGAAATATACTTTTTTCCTCATCATTAACAATGACATCACGAACATTCATATTAACGCCTGAATCGCTCATTTTCTCGAGATGAAATACTATTCTATCGATCATGCTCCCATATACTTGCTTCCAGTCGTTTGGTTTGCCTTTCGAAAATACCGCGAGAGCATATGCGGCAGCTGCTGAACAAACAATAATGTGGTCTATTAATATTCGAAGCGACATAGGCTTTGGCGTTTCAGCAAGAAGCGATGTAAAATTATTTTCACCCGATAATCTAATTATGGCATCTGCTATTTGTTCACCTTTCTTTTTTCCGCTGTTGCTAAAATTGCTGAAAAATCCCATTAAGTGCCCCTCCCTCTCATGTATAGAATATTGTATCATTATTTAGCACAACGAAAAGCTAAGCCGGAGCCGCGAAGCGGCGATCGGATTGAGCGACGGGTTGGGTGTTTGTTTCACTCCTCATCATCCGATGGCTTCAAAGCAGAATCGCTCATCTGTATCGACATCGCTTTCAAATAATTAATGACGTAATCAATATTATTCGTCATACCGATAATGGCATTGTCGATTAACTTTGGAACAGAGGTGTTCCATCCTGTCTGGTTACCATCATTCAAATTTAGTTCAAATTTACATGCTATTTCATGGAACTTTATAAGAATATAAAACATGTCATCGAATTCGGCGGTTGCTGTTTTTGACAATTTGTTACCGCCAAATACCGCTTTCATAGTGTATTTTCCGTCAACCGGCATTATTAAGTCTGGCAACAGAAAGTGCATCGTTTTAGAAACGGCAACTATCCTTCGTTTGCTCTTCATGATTTTCAAATCTCTGAACAACAGAAACAAAGTATCTTTTAGATTAGCTAATTCCTTCACGCTGATAGTATTAAGTTGAATGCTGTAGATTTCATTTAAGTATTCTTCGCAACCGAGAATCGATTCTTTAACAATCTGATATTCCTCAAGAACCGCACCTCGTTGATTCATATTCCATAGCTTCAGGGTTTCATATATTGTTTTAATGAAATCATTGTCTTCAATGAGCTGGTTGATATTCTTGACGCTGCGTTGGGCTTTAATGATTTTGAGATAGAAAGACAAATCATGTCCTGATCGATAGGTTTCGTTGCACTTTCTTACCATTTCCCAAAATAATACTTTGTCAAATAACAGAATATCTATGAGCTCCATGACATTATCCTTTATTCTTCACCCAACAATGTTTATATGGATCGGTGCTAATATTGCAAACGCCGACAGCACTGTCGGCCTAACACCCCTCTATCAAAGCTGCGATTTTTGGTTTAATAGCTTAATATTAAACAACTATCAGTCTATTTCCTATCTTTTTAGTGGGGATATTATCTTGATCCATATAATATCCTCAGTGTTTCACTATCAATTAGCTATATTGTTTTGTATTTTTTTTCGCTTTTTCTTTTTTATTCAACGGACAAACCTTGACGCATTCGTCGCAGTCAATCCAGTAATTGTGTCCGGCGGTGTTGATGACGCGTTCGATTTTTTTGCGGCCTTCTTCAGAATTCAGCGCCAGCGGGTAGATGGCGTGTTTTACAGAGTAGGCAAGGCAGGTCATTTTATTAAACTTTCCGTTTTCATCAAAAGCTTTGGCGGGGCATACTTTGATACACGCTTTACAGTTGGGCGGGCAGGGTAGTTCATCAGGAAGGAGTTTATCGCCGGGAATGGGCGCGCTGGTAACGACAGCGGCCAGGCGCAAAAGCGAGCCGTATTTGGGGTGATACATCTGTCCGCTTCGGCCAAAACGCCCCAAACCCGCTTTTACCGCCGCGTGCTTTAAAGACATCACGCCCCAGGGCTCGAACTGATGAAAAACCATCGGTGCGTAACTGGGAATGGGCATCGCCAGATACTTGCCTTTGGCTTCAATAAAATTGCTTAAGCTAAGCGCGATGTGGTCAAGTTTGGTGTAGGCGCTGTGATAAGTTCTGTGCACGCCGTAAAGATTGTAACCGGGCGAGCGCAGCATACCCTGCGGCACGGGAATGCCGAGCACGATAACGGTTTTCGCGTCTTTGCAGACACGCGCGGGATAATGCGCCTCCGGCGTATCGTCAAAGCGCGACACGGGCGCGAAGCCCACTACGTCCACCTGCGGACGCAAAATTTTTTTGATGGCCTGTTTCAGAGATTCCGCCATAATGCCCAGATGATATATTATTCGAGTCTCTTTAAAATTCGTAGAGCTTTTTGCCCGGTACAACCGTAAAATTGTTTTTGGTCAGGATATCAATGGCTTTTTCCGGATTATCAAAGCGGAAAAGGATGACGGCGTTTTCGCCGCTTTTTTCCACAAAGGCGTAAAGGTATTCCACGTTGATGCCTTCTTTGGAGACGGCTTCCATCACGCTGTGCAGTCCGCCCGGCCTGTCGGGCACTTCCACGGCAACTACCGGGGTTTTGCTCACCTGAAAGCCGCTGTCTTTGAGCACTTTGTTTGCTTTTTCCACGTCGTTGACAATCAGGCGCAGTATGCCGAAGTCCGCCGTTTCCGCGACGGACAGTGTGCGGATATTGATATTAGCGTCTTTAAGCACGCGCGTCGCCTGCTGCAGCGTGCCGGGTTTGTTTTCCAGAAATACTGATATTTGTTCGACTTGCATAATCTCTCGCCCCTTTCTGTAAGATTGCTCAAATATGGCGTTTGTCTATAACCTTGTCGCCTGCTTTCTGCAATGTATTGGGCCCTACCAGTTTCACGCGCGGCTCGACGCCCAGATAATCCTGCATGTCTTTGACAATGCGTTGTTCTATTTTCTGCAGTTCTTTGACGCTGCCCGAATCGCTGAAAATTTTATCGCTTACTTCCACCTGCAGCTCGAGGGCGTCCAGCGCGCCCGCTTTATCCACGATGAGCTGATAGCGCGGCTCAAGCCCTTCGATGTCCACCAGAATCGCCTCAATCTGAGCGGGGAAAATATTGACGCCGCTGATAATCAGCATGTCATCGCTTCTTTTGAGCGCCCTTTCCATTTTGATGTGCGTGCGACCGCAGCGGCATTGCTCAGTGATAAGCCTGGATATATCGCCGGAACGGTAGCGAAGCAGCGGTATCGCTTCGCGCGAAAGGGAAGTAAAGACCAGTTCCCCTTCCTGTCCTTCCGGCAGAACTTCGCCGGTCTGCGGGTTGATTGTTTCGACGATGAAGTGGTCTTCAAAAATATGCATGCCGTTATGGCCGGCCATGCATTCCATGGCCACGCCCGGGCCGATAACTTCGGATAGGCCGTAAATATCCAGCGCGGTAATGCCGAACGCTTTTTCGATTTCCTCGCGCGTTGTTTTGCTCCACGGCTCCGCGCCGAAAATCCCCACGCGCAGTTTGAAGGATTGCAAATCCAGCCCCATGGTTTTTGCCTCCTGCGCCAGATGCAAGGCGTAAGAGGGCGTGCAACAGATTACCGTGGGTCCAAAATCGCGCAGAATCATCAATTGCCGCTTGGCGTTGCCGCCGGAGATAGGGATGACACTCGCGTCAATTTTTTCCGCGCCGTAGTGCAGACCAAGGCCGCCGGTAAAGAGACCATAGGAAAAAGCGTTATGGATGATGTCGTTTTTGGTAATGCCCGCGGCGACCAAACAGCGCGCGACCAGATCTGACCAGGTTTCCACATCGTGTTTGGTATAGCCGAAAACAGCGGAACGGCCGGTTGTGCCGGAAGAGGCATGAAGCCGGACGATATTGCTCATCGGCACGGCAAACAGGCCGTAAGGGTAGTTATCGCTCATGTCCTTACGTGTGATAAACGGCAGTTTTTTCAAATCATCCAGTGATTTTATATCCGAGGGTTTGATTTGCGCCTGGTCGAATGATTTTTTGTAAAAACCAACCGTATGGTAAACGCGCTGCAGGACCTGCTGGAGCCTTTTTAGCTGCAGGGCTTTGAGCGCCTCGCGGGGCAGGGTTTCAAATTCTTCATTGTAGAACATGACAGTGTCTCCCTTCTTTGTAGGCCGGCTTTACTGTTTTTATTATATATTTTACTCAGGTTTACGGCAAAGTCTAACAAAACTTTACCGGTCTGGCAAGAATCTTTCTGCTCAAATCAAGCGGTTATTTGTTTTTTCCGATTTCCTTGAAATAATTTACAGTAAGCAGAATTCCCAGAGCGGTTTTCGTGTCGGCGATCTTGCCTTTTTTGAACAGTTCCTCGGCGACGGCAAGTTTTGTCGGCACGACTTCGATAAATTCGTCTTCATCGGGTTTGAGGGGCGCCGAAACAAGGTCCTCCGCGAGATAAAAATACATGTATTCGTTGCAGTATCCGGCCAGCAGGTATCCTTCGTAGAGTTTGGTCATTTTACCGGCGCGAAAACCCGTTTCTTCCGCCAGTTCTCTCTGCGCGCATTCTTCAGGCGGTTCCTTGTGATCGTTGAACGCCCCCGCGGGAATTTCCAGCAGGTGTTTTTTTACGGCGACGCGGTATTGCTTGACCAGCAGTATTTCCTTTTTTTCGTTTATAGGGACGATAGCGACGGTGGGTTTATGGTCAATCCACGTTTGCTTTATGGATTTTCCGTTGGGCATCAGGACATTTTCTTCAAAAACATCAAATATTTTACAGCGGTACATCAGGGCGGGTTTTGCTTTTTTCATGCGCGAAATATCCGGTTCAGTTTGTTTTGATTATGGACAACAAGTTCTTTTCAATTTCTTCCTTAGGCAGCGCTCCGGTCAGCCTGTTGATCAGCTTTCCTTCTTTAAAAAAAAGCATCGTCGGAATGCTGTGAATTCCGTATTGCGATGCGGTAAGGGGATTTTCATCGACGTTTAGCTTGGCTACTTTGACGCCGTTGGCGTAATCGGTTGCCAATTCATCAATTATGGGCGACAGGGTGCGGCAGGGCCCGCACCACGGCGCCCAACAATCGACCAGCACGGAAGTGTCTGCTGCCAGTACTTCGCGCGCGAAAGAGTTGTCCGTCACGTCAACCGGTTTTGTGTTTTTTTGCGTTATTACCAGCGGTTCACGGCATTTTCCGCACAACGGTTTTTGATTGAGCCGTTCTTCGGAAACGCGGTTTTTGATGCCGCATTTCAGGCAGGGGATGATCAATTCATCCAGAGGCGCGCCACACTTACCGCAAACAGAACGCCCCTGAAATTTTTTTTTCGGTATGCGATTTTTTGTTCCGCATTTCAAACAGCGGATAATAACGTTATCCGGCATTTTTACCTATCCGAAATCTCAATCATTTATGGTTCTTATTGCGCTATTTGGCGATACTCACCATAAATGGTTTGAGTTTATCAATCAATTCGGCGGACGACATTTTTACCAGCAACCCGCGCTGTCCCGCTCCTAAATAAATTTCCGGCAACATGGCGATTGATTTTTCCATGAAAGCGGGCATAACTTTCTGTATGCCGAACGGCGAAATTGCACCTGTTTCATAACCAGTGTGCACTTCCATTAATTCCGGACTGCAAAAGGAAATCTCCTGAGCGCCAATCGTCGCGGCAAGTTCTTCCGTTGACACATCCTGATCTCCGGGAACGAGAACCAGCAGAGGTTTGCCAAGTTCGTCTTCCATGACCAGTGTTTTGATGATGCAGTGCGGGTCCACGTTTAGTTCCGCCGCGGCCTGTTGTACGGCTTCCGGCTCTGTGTATTGGCAGGAACAAACCGTAAACACAGAGTTTTGTTTCTGTAAATCCTGCACAGCAGGAGTTTCCGGCAGTGATACTGTTTTTTTAGGTGGAGCGGCTTTTTTTACCGGAGCTTTTTTTGCCGCCTTTACTTTTTTGGGAGGAGCTATTTTTTTAGCCGCTTTGACTTTTTTCGAAGCAACAGCTTTCTTTTTTGTTTTCAGTTTAGCGACGGCAGCCTTCTTGGGTTTTGTTTTTTTTGCCGGCTTGGTCTTTTTTACAACCTTTTTAACCACTTTTTTCTTTTTCATATGGCCTCCTCTCTGCGGTAAGGATTTAAGATGCTTCAGTATGTAATATAGCAAGTATAATGAAAAAAGCAATATCTGAAGATGCGACCGGCATGGGCTAAGATGCACAGAAAAACGAATTTTGTCTCTCTAATAAATATTCTTGCTTCATGCCGTCAAATTGTTTAAAAACAATGGAAAATGCATCGGGAAAGGTTGTTATGCCTGAAGCGGCGCAAATTATTATTGGTATTGTGTCTTTAGCCATCGTTTTAATTTTTGCTATGCTCGGAACCGGGTGGTGGACCAAAAAAATATGTGTGGCCATTATGCAGGAGCTGGAAACGAACGGAGCTCTTGATGAAGCCAGCGCCATGGAAGTGCCTTATGATAAGGTTGATTATTTTAAAATGGGATACCGTGATTATCGTCCAAAAGCTTTGGAGATGTTGATTTTAAGCGACGTTGTTTGCCGGACTGAGGATGGACGCTATTATTTAAATAAAGATAAAGCGGCGGCAATGCAAAAAACGCAAAAGCTAAAATAAATTATTAATGTTGTATTCATTCCGTGCGGGACATGCAGATTATTCTTTATTATCCCGAAAGTTTAATGTAAAAGCTATATCAGGCAAGAGAGTTCGTGCTCAAGAAAGCAATATTAATAATGATAACGAAGATTTAATATGTTTTTTCGGCCTGCTCCTTTTGCATGTGCCATGTTTTGCGTATTGTCTTAATTGTGCCGGATAAAAAAGGCTCATCTGATTCATTTCCTTGATTTTGCGTTTATTTTAAGTTATTTGAGCCCGAAAGTATTTTTGGAGAAGAGAAAATTTGCCGTACAATCCCAGCGTAAAGCATAAACTCATTCGTGATTCCGTGCGTCATTTTGCGGAAACGGAACTGGCGCCTATTGCCGCGGAAATAGACCGCAATGCCGTGTTTCCCGTCGAAGTAATTGATAAGATGAAGAAACTCAATTATTTTGGCCTGCAGGTGCCAAAGGAGTTCGGTGGCGCGGCTCTGGATTCGGTAAGCGCGGCGATTGTGGTGGAAGAAATTTCCCGCGTGTGCGCGGCGGTGGGCCTGTGCGTTACGGTGCACAACGGCGTCGCTGTGTTTCCGTTTTTGCAGTTTGGAAATAAGCGACAGAATGCAAAATATCTGCCCAGGCTCGCGAGCGGCGAAATGATCGGCGCGTTTAGCCTGACAGAAGCTAACGCCGGATCCGACGCGGGTTCCGTGGAAACAACAGCGGTCAAAAACGGCAATGATTATGTTTTGAACGGCACGAAAATATTCGTTACTAATGGCGGCGTTTGTAACCTGGCGCTGATTTTTGCTTTGACTAATACCGATCAAAAACAACTGCAAAGCTCCGTGTTTATCGTGGAAAGTACTTACGAGGGATTTTTGCGCGGAGAACTCGAAGACCTCTGCGGTATGCGCGCTAATCCCGTATCGTCACTTTTTTTGGAAAATTGCCGCGTGCCGGAAGCAAATATTCTGGGCAAGCTGGGTATGGGGATGAAAATCGGCATGACCACGCTGGATAACGGCCGTATCGGCGTGGCGGCGCAGGCTTTGGGCATCGCGCAGGGCGCGTTTGAAGCGGCGGTAAAATACGCCAAAGAAAGACAGCAATTCAAAAAACCGATTGCCTCTCTACAGACGATTCAAAATTATATTGCCGATATGGCCACCGAGCAGGCGGCGGCGCGCCTGCTTTTATACCGCGCCTGCGAACTTAAAGACGCGGGCGAACCTTATGGCTGCGAAGCGGCGATGGCCAAACTTTACTGCAGTTCGCTTGCTTCCAAAACAACGTCCCTGGCTGTGCAGGTTCACGGCGGTTACGGTTACAGCAAGGAATATGATGTGGAACGGTATTTCCGCGATGCAAAAGTCACGGAAATTTATGAAGGAACCAGCGAGATTCAGCGCATGGTCATCGCGCGCGCGATACTGGCAAAATTAACATTATAGGTCATCATGTTACAATTAGTCGTATGCATAAAACAGGTTCCGATGGTGACGGAACTGCCATGGGATGAAAAATCCGGAACGCTCAGGCGCGATCTCGCGCCGGGCATGATGAATCCCGCCTGCAAACACGCTCTGGAAGCGGCGCTGCAAATCAAGGAAAAGTATTCCGCGCACATTGCCGTTATTACCATGGGCCCCCCGGCGGCCAAAGAGGTGCTTTACGAAGCGCTGGCCATGGGCGCGGACAGCACTATTCTTATCTGTGATAAAATATTTGCCGGCTCCGATACCTACGCGACATCCTGGATACTGGCGCAGGCAATAAAAAAACAGTGCGCCAATGTCGATTTGATTCTTTGCGGCGCGTTCACCTCGGACAGCGAGACGGCGCAGGTGGGGCCGCAGCTGGCGGAGAGAATGAATGTGCCGGCGGTGGCCTATGTGGAAAAAATTGAGGTGAACGGCAAAACGTTGCGCGTGCGCCGGATTGTGGATAATTTCCGCGAAACGCTGGAGATGGAATGTCCGGCGCTGGTAACCATTTCCATGGAAAATTATCTGCCGCGCTATGCGGGTTTGGGCGGTCTGCAGAGAGCTTTCGGTGAAAATCAGATTGACATTTTGGACGCCGCGGCTTTGGGCGTGGGTGTCGGCGATGTAAAACAAGAGGGGTCGCGCACAAAGGTGCGACGGGTGTTTTTGAGAAAAACAGACAAAGAAAATGTTTTTTTAACCGGCGTGGCGGTAAATGTGGTGAGCGAATTTCTCAACAAGTATGAAAGAAAAATCAGCACGGTAATCGGAAAATCCATTGAAGGAAAAAACAGGACTAATGAAGAATAAACAAAAAAGCATTTGGGTATTCGGCGATTACCGCAATTATTATCAGAACAGGGTTACGCTGCAGCTCATTTCCAAAGCGATGGATCTGGCCAAATCCGTCAACGCGGAGGTATGCGCGCTGATTTTCGGATATGAGATTGAGGAGTGGATCATGGAATACACGGCGCATGGCGCGGATAGAATTTTGGCTATTGACGAACCCGCTTTGAAAAGCTACAGCACGGAGCGCTACCTGGCGATTATGGAGGCTCTGGTTAAGGAACGCGATCCGGAAATTATTTTAATCGGCGCCACCGATTTCGGACGGGAATTCGCCCCGCGGCTGGCCAAGCGGCTGAAGACGGGTTTGTCTGCTGATTGTGTTGGTTTGGAAATTGATGCTACAGGGTTACTGGTGCAGATAGCGCCGTCTTTCGGCGGCAACATGCTGGCGGAAATCGTGACCGAGTATCATCGTCCGCAAATGGCCACGGTCAGGCCGGGAACGTTTAAAGAAATTCCGCACGACAACAGACGCAAAGCGCAGGTGGAAAGACTTTCGCTGATGAAAGGATTGCCTCAGCCGCGTGTGCGGCTTATAGAATATGAGCGTTGCGCGGAAAAGGAACATTCCATAGAAAACGCGCAGGTGATTGTCTGCGGCGGCCGCGGCATGGGCAATAAAAATAATTTTGTCAAGCTGCATGAACTGGCCAGGCTTTTGGGCGGCGGTGTGGGCGCGACGCGACCGGTTGTTTACGCGGGATGGGCGGACCACAACTCGCTGGTCGGACAGGCAGGCAAGCACATCAAACCGAAAATTCTTTTCTCCTTCGGCATCAGCGGCGCTATTCAGCACACGGCTGGACTGGGCGAGGCGGATTTTATCGTGGCGATTAATAAAAATCCTCAGGCCACAATGATGAAAATGGCCGATGTCGCCATGGTGGCCGATGCCGGCGATGTTCTCCATAGCTTGATTAAAGAGCTAAAAAGACGAATCAGGGAATAATTTACCCTCCGGACATGCAGCGCTGATTTTTGTTTTTTATTTGTTGATGGTTTCCCTGGCGATCACGATGCGCTGAATTTCCGAAGTCCCTTCGTAGATTGTCGTGGCGCGCGCGTCCCGGAATAAGCGTTCCACCTTGAAGTCTTTCGTGTATCCATAACCACCGTGAACCTGCAGCGCCATGTAGGCAACTTTGTTGGCCACTTCCGACGCGAACAATTTTGCCATGGAGGCTTCTTTGGTAAATTGCATTCCTCTGTCTTTTCGATCTGCCGCGGCCAGCGTCAGCCAAGAGGCCGCTTCGATTTGTGTTGCGGCGTCCGCAATCATAAACTGTATTGCCTGAAACGAATTGATTGTTTTGCCGAATTGCCGTCTTTGTTTTGTGTAAGCGATGGCTTCATCCAGGCAAGCGCGGGCGATGCCCACAGCCTGTGAAGCGATGCCGATTCTTCCGCTGTCCAGCGCGAACATGGCCACCTTGAATCCCTCGCCGGGATTGCCGAGACGGTTTGCCGCGGGGATTTCGCAATCTTCAAAAATAAGTTCAACGGTGTTGGAGGCTCTCAGTCCCAGTTTTTCCTCTTTCGCGCCGATTTTCAAACCGGGTGTTCCCTTTTCCACGATGAAAGCGGAAAGGCCCCGGGAACCCTTTTCGGGACCTGTTCTGGCGATAAGATTTATTACATCGGCATACTGGCCGTGCGTGATGAAAACTTTTGTCCCGTTTATTACGTATTTGTCTTTTCTGGGTTCAGCCGTGGTGGTCATGGAGCCGGGATCGGAGCCAGCGCCGGGTTCTGTCAGGGCGAAAGCGCCGAGGAGAGTGCCCTGAGCCAGCGCATACAGCCATTTGCCTTGCTGCTCCTTGTTGCCGAATCTCAGCAGAGGTTCCGTGGAAAGATTGGCTACCGACATGGTGACGGCGCTTGAAGCGCAGGAATACGCGATTTCCTGCAGGGCCAGGGAATATGCCACGGCTCCGGCTTCCGAGCCTCCCATTTCCGTCGGGACCATCATGCCGAGCAGGCCGAGCTCGCCCATTTTTTTTATTGCTTGCAGGGGAAATGTTCCCTGCCTGTCCCAGTCGGTGGCCATTGGTTCAAGCTCTTTTTTGGCGAAGTCTCCGGCCATGAGCCTGATCATTTGTTGTTCGCTGGAAAGGTCAAATGCCATAAATGCCACTCTTAAGGAATGAACAGAACCACAAGCAAATCCGTTTTTTCGTCGGCGGGGTTGCTCAGCGTGTGATGCAGCGCCGAATTGAAATGAATGCACTCGCCCCGTTCCAAAACGCTGGTATTTTGACCGACAGAGATGGAGAGCCTGCCTTTTAACACATAGATGAATTCTTCACCTTCATGATGATATTCCACGCCTTCGTGTGCCGTGTTGGGTTGGATGGTTACACGGTAGGCGCCGAGGTGCTTATCCGCACCGGGTTTTGTAAGCTGCGTGTACGCGTAGGAGCCCGCGCGCTTTTTCTGGCTTTTTATCCGTGATGACACTTTCTGTGTTTTGTCGTTATCCAGTGCGTCCACGTCAACTTTTAACGCACGGCTTAACTGCAGCACAAGCGCCACCGGCGGGGTGATTTCGTCTTTTTCCACTTTTTCCAGCAGGTCGGCGGGATATCCCGTTTCATGAGCCAAATCTTTGATGCTCATTTTTCTTTCTTCGCGATACGCCTTTATACCCTGGCCGAAAGATGTTTTTTTGTTTTTTGCCTTTGCCATAATCATTTCCTCCCGCCTTTTAACAGACCTGCTGAACGATTATCGGAAATTCCTGCTCTTTTTATCAGCGGGTGTTCGCATTGTCTGCATACTGAATTATCTGAATCAGCACACCGTCCGGATCTCTGATAAAGGTGGTGAATCGGTCCGGCCGGGGTTGAAAAGGATCCATGAGTATGTCAGCTCCCTTGTTACGCGCTTCTTTCACCAGTTTTTGAATATCCTCCACCACTACGCTGAAATGATTCAGTCCCGTCATGGAGGAAGGATCCGCCTGTGTATCGCCTGGATTGGCCTGCTCAATCTCAATCTGAATGGTATCGTTTCCCACAAACGTGAAGGTCTTGCCTAAAATTTCCGCTGTGTCCACGACGCGTAAACCCAGCACGTTTTGGTAGAACCGGATTGATTTGGCGCTGTCCTTTGCCTTTATGCCGATATGGTACCACTTCATGTCAGCCCCCGATTTTTTCTTTTGTCAATTTGAAGCACACAGAAGCGACATCGATGGTCTTTTGAATATCTGATTCTGTCATGGCCGCGCAGACAAACCAGTTGTGGTGCGGATGGAAGAAAATGCCCCGTCTGGCTGCCTGACCACAGAAAAACCTGTTGATTTCGAACAGCGGATCGTCGGCGAAAGTCATGTAAGGCATGGCCGGAGGTCCGGTAATACTGACTTGGAGACCATGCGCCTGCGCGGCCTGTTTTAAACCTTCCATAAGCGTTGTTCCGCTTTTCCGTATGTACTCGATGGCGCCGCTGGCCTTGATTTCGTCGATGCAGGCAAGGGCGGCCGCGAAGGGTACGCCCGAGAAAAAATGTGTTCCGGTAAAGAAAATGTTTTTCGCCGCGTCTTTCAGCTCTTTGCGGGCGGCGGCCACGGAAATGGCATACCCGTTAGCCATGGCTTTGCCGAAGCACTGGATGTCCGCATTAAAACCATAGTGTTTTGCGCTTCCGGCAAGCTCCAGACGGAAGCCGCAGCGGACATCATCGATGATGACCATGAACCCTTCTTTCGCGGCCAGAGTATTTACCGTCTCGACGAATTCTTTTGCGGGCAATTCCTGATCTCTCATGGCGTCGTGACGGTGCGGCGTAAGCATGACGCCGGCAACGGTTCCCTGGTGTTCGGTCAAAACGCGTTTGAAGTCATCAGCATTATTGTACTCAAAATAATGAATATGGGTTTTCCACTCATCCGGAACTCCCTGTCCATGGGGCTGACACCAGAAATGCGAGCCGTGGTAGGATCCTGCCGCCAGGAGAATGTCCATCTTGCCGGTGAATATCCTGGCCAGGGTGATGGCGTAGGATGTCACATCGGAGCCGTTTTTCCCGAAAACACACCAGTCAACATTGTCTATCGTCCCCACGATTTTTTTGGCCAGAGGCAGCCACAAATCCGAAGGTAGTGTAAAACAGTCCGCGTTTTCCCACTGCTTTTTTGCCGCCGCATCAATCTTAGGATGTTTAAGCCCCAGCAGGTTTGTTCCAAACGAGCACATGTAGTCAATATATTCGTTACCGTCCACGTCCCAGATTCTGCATCCCTCGCCGCGGTGAATGAAGGCGGGGTAAGACCCGAAAGTCAGGAATGTCGGCGTGCGGGGTCCGTAAATTCCATTGGGTACGTATTGTTGCGCTTCTTCAAACAGCTGATATGATTTTGTAAATTCATAAAGTTTCAAAGCATTCCTCCTTAGTTAATAAAGGTTGAAATTTAAAGTAGCTCGCCGATAAATACCATTCATTTTATGAATCCTGTTCATAATTTATGTCAAGAAATTTTTAATTTTTGGTCCATAAACGATTAATAAAATTACACAATCAATTATTTAAAAGACTAGAACGCCAGTTCACGCAGGATATAAGCCATTGTGATTCCCAGATAAGTTCCTATCACCCAGCCGATGATACCGGTAATAACTCCGGAAAGAACTATTTCCTTATTTCTCAGCGCTGAGGCAACCATCGGCACAAGCGGGGGCGAACAGATCCCGGCGACGGATGTAATAATAACCGTGTCGGTATCAATTTTGAACATTCTTGCCACAATCACGTGCAGCAGCAGGCAGGCCAATATCGTGAAGCTGACATAGGCAATCATAATGGGAGCGGTGGACACGAGGCGGTTGAAATCAGCCATGGAACTGACGACAAGGCAAAAAATAAGGATGCAGTAATTGCCTGCCTGGTAGGTCATGCGGATATTCCGGATGGCCGGGACAAACGAACACAGAATGCCCAGCGTTGCAATGGTCAAAATCGCCACAACAAAAGCGGTATCTTCGTTAAATACCAGAAAGGATAACCCGCCCGCGATAAAAATCAGTATAGCCAGACCAACAGCGCCCATCAGCTTTGTGAAAGTTTGCTTTTCGAAAATGCCGGTGTAGGAATCAAAATTCATTTCCACGTTTTCCGCTTCTTTGTCCACCGGCTGAAAGGGGGGCAGAAAATAAAGCAAAACACGCTGCCCGATGGTTATCAGAAAGAGCAGGTATATTGAAGATATAATCACATCGGATGTATGCGCGGCCAGGTAAAGGGTTTGATTGGTGCGCAGCGCCGTGGCAATCGCGCCCAGGTTTACCGTTCCGCCGGTGTATAAACCCACAAACATGCCGGACAGTTTCCATGTTTCTTTTCCTACCCATCCGCGGAAAATGAAGAACCCCCCGCCCGCGACCAACAAAATTGCCACAACCTGTATGAAAAAAGAAAGAAGTGATTTTCCCGCGAGCCGTGTCCAGCGGCGCACATCGATGGAAAAGAACATCAAGGGCAAGGCCAGACTGATAGTGACGAGCATCAGGGGATTTTGAACAGCGGCGATGCCGGAGGGCAGCACACCGATATTGCCGATAATGATTCCGACGATATAACAAATCACCACCGCGCCTAGTTTATTGCCAAGGGAATTGTGTTTCGCTAAATAAATCGCGACGACAGGGAAAAGCAGATAAAACAGGATGAGTACAACAGTAGGCATAAGCACTCTCTCCGGCATTGACACCGCTTGTTTGTTCGGTCATCATACAGCGTGACGGTTCTTTCAAGAACATGCTGTGCGCATAGGGAGTATAAGAAAAAGAAGATGATGTGTCAACCGGAAGGTTATAATGAAAAAATCATTTTCCCGCGTCTTGTTATATAATGCGCACCCCTGACCGCTGCGCCACGCGCCTCCAGAATAAAGAGGTGAGACGGAAAGAATGTATATTCATGGTTTTCATTTGCTCAATAATCTTTTTCTCTCTTTCTTCCGCCCCGTGAAATGCTTCATGCGAGGATTTAACCAGAAAATCATCCGCGCTGTCCCAGGTATGGGCGGGAAAGGTTGAAACATATTTTTCTTCAATATCCCGAATGTATTTTTGTGCCAGCGGTTTGATGGATTCGTAACGCAAAAGCGCGTTGACGTAATAGGCTTCATGCCTCCACCAGTATGAAGCGGAGGAGTATTGACCGGCGCCTGTGCCGGTCGCGGCGAAAGGCGCGGCGGGTAAGAACGGTTTGAAAGCGGTAAGGCAGGGCGCGGAGCCGCCGGTGACGAGAATACGGAATTTGTGCTCCGGGTGCAGTTCCACCACCATAGAGGCGGTTGTCTGTGATTTTCTGATTATCGGATCGGAAGCGTGCATGCAGACATCGCGGTTAAATCCCTTCCCGGGCGAATCGGCGTGATGCCTTCTCAACATGGCAAAGACATCATTCGCTTGTATGCGCCCTTTCGCTTGTTTTATGGTTGTTTCGTTATGACTTTTGCGGACAGCACTGCCCGCAAAATATGTGGTCATCTTATCGCTGAATGAACTGAAGTTGGCGCCCGGCGCGAGCGAAGACGAGTCCCAGTCCTGCGCGATGGTGATGCCGTTGGAAATCGCGGCCTGACTGCCGGTGTGTTTCAGCGCGTAATCTCTGCCGACTGTTTCCAGTTTCAAGATGTCGCGGCGGTCCATGATGAGAAAAGAGTTCATGTAACTGAATTTTTTATCGCGGAAACCGCAGGCGCCGGCCTGGCCGTATTTTGCCAGAAGGTCTATTATTATTTGCGCCGCTTCCCGGGCATCGCCTCCTCTTTCCAGCGCCAGTCGCAGTAAATCCATGCCGATCAGCCCCGGTGCTTTTTCCTGTTTTACTTTTGTAAACAACGCTTCGTTGCCGATGACCATGCCTTTTTCATTTACCCCCATTTCCGCGCCCCAAATCCAGAAGGGTTTGGAAATAACCAGGGAATAAGTAAAAGACGCTTGAGGTATGGTAATATAGGTACAGCGCAGGTCTTCATGCACCTCGTATTTTTTAGACGGTAGAGACTGGATAATTTGCGCTTCGTCCGGTTCGCGGTCGGAATTTTTTCCGAAGACGCTGATGCCGGAGCCCGTGTATTCCGGCCCGATGCCGCATGTGTCACACATAAAGACCTCCTTGTTGAAGAGGAGTTTATCACACAACCGTCAGAATTTGTATATCGCAGACATTGGTGTAAGTGGGCCCTGTTTGGAATAAACAGCCGGTTTTTGCGAAAAAATTATAAGAGTCGTTTTGCGCCAGATGTGCCTTTGCTGTGCCCGCGATATTTTTTATTTCTTCCATCAGTTCCGGGTTGACCAAAGCTCCCGCGGCATCCGTCGGCCCGTCACTGCCGTCTGTTCCGGCGGACAGAAAATAAACGTTTTGCGCGCCGGGTTGCAGGCGATGAAGTTCGCAGGCAAAAGCCAGCGCCATCTCCTGGTTCCTGCCGCCTTTTCCCTCTCCCCGGATGGTCACGATGGTCTCACCGCCGCTTATGAGCATAGATTTGTTTGTTGAGTTGTTTTTGCCCGCGATTAATCCCCTCGCCATTTGCGCAAGCATGATTCCCGCCTCAGATGCCTCGCCCGTCAGAGTCGTGGTCAGAACGTGCGCATTATAGCCGAGAGCCTGCGCTTGTTTCAGGGCGGCCTGACAGGCCAACGTGTTATTTCCCAGAATGGCATTGATTGTGTTTTTAAATGCCGGCTCTCCTTGTTTCGGCGTTTCCGGGATAATTCCCCGCTCGCCCCGCATCAGGTGCTCCGTTACCGCCGGAGGAAATTTATCTTCGAGGGAATATTTGCGCACGATGGCCAGTGCGTTGCTGAAAGTTGTCGGGTCGGGTGCGGTGATGCCGGAAGCAATGGAGTCTATTCTATCGCCGATTACATCGGATACAATCAGATTAACCAGACGCGCCGGGTAGGCAATTTTTGCCAGTCCTCCGCCCTTTACCCGGGAAAGATGTTTTCTGATGCAATTCATTTCGTCGATATCCGCGCCGCAGGCTAGCAGAAGTCTTGTTGTTTGAATTTTATCCGCGAGGGTTACATCTCCCGCAGGAAGGCAAAAGAGAGCCGAGCCGCCACCGGAGATAAGATTGATAATCAGAGTTTTATCATCCGCTTCCCGCGCGATTTGCGCGAGCGTTTCCGCGCCCCGCAGGCTGTTTTCATCCGGTATCGGATGTCCGGCTTCCAGCACTTTTATTTTTTGAGTCGGTACCGCGTGGCCGTATTTGGTGATAACAAAACCGCGGGTGATTTCGTCGTCCAAAACCAACTCCATCGCTGCCGCCATCCGTGCGGATGCCTTGCCGATGCCCAGAATGATTATTTCCCTGTAGCGGGAAAGGTCTTCAAAAATTGCGCCTTCCGGATAATCAATGACCAGCGTACCGCCTTTCTTTTTGACGCGCGCCGCAATGAGTTTTTTCGGGTCAACGGCATGCACGGCTTCCCAGTATATCTTTACCAGGTTATCCAGGTGATTCATGACAATCCTTTTGCGTTTTTGGCATTCGCCCCCGCGCGGACAATGGCGGAAAAATATTAACGCCTGATCTTGCCCGGCAGAATATAGACATATGGTTTGCGCAAAATATGTTTATGCAGCCAGCGGTCAAAATGGCGCAGCGCCAGAAAAACAATCCAGATGGTTTTATCTTCGCGGTAATACGCGCTGACGTCTTTTTCGGTAAAGGGCGCGAGATCCAGTTTGCTGCCTTCGGTGCGGTAAAAATCGTTCGCGGCGGCAACGAGCAGCGGCACAAGCTCCGGTCGCTGCTCCTTGTAGAAATTTGCGATTAGGTCGATGGTGACCAGACGGGCGTCGTAATATCTGGTCATCACTCCTTCCAGAAAAAGCCAGCGGATCAGCCAGCGCAAAAAGGATGGAGCACTGCGCAGGAAGAGTTCCGGATCAAGCTGCTCCACCGCGTTTTTTTTCATCATCGGCGTGCTGGTATCGATATAAAGAAGCTTGGTGTCGGAAGTGATACGCGGATTTTCCGCGCTGAAGCCGGCGATAGACCAGTTGGAAATCTGCCCGTCTATCCCCAGGGCGCGCGCGGGATGGGCCTGATTGAAAGACCATACCTTCATCAGTTCCCGCAGCACGCAGAAAAAAAGCGCGCGCGTGTTGTCCGTGTCCATCATGTGTATGGCGCGATTGCCGATGGATTCAGCAGGCAGTTTGCGCTGCAGGTCGAAAGCCACTATTTTGCTGTCGGCGGCGGCAAACCAGACAAATCCGAAATCCGGCACATTGATGCCAATCTCTTTTTGCAGAAGGTTGTTGTAGTCGTTGTAGATGCGCGCGTAATGTTCTATTTCCTCTCTGCTTTGGAAAATGGGCATGCGTTTGCAGGCAAAGTCCCGCGTGGCGGGGGTGTCAATTTCAAAAATTGTGCTGATTTCTCCGTAACCCAGCACTTTTGCCGGAATTTTACTCTGTTCCGGGTGTTCCGGGTCAAGCCCGCTTTCAAAATCTTTGAGCAATTCGATTTCTATCTGCATTACGGCTTCCTTAATGCGTTTATTTGAGGGCGAGAAAATCAGCGGTGTCTTTCAGCGCCGCGTCAACGCCGGAAATAATTTCCCCGGCAACCTGCCTGTCGATGATGAGCGGCGGCAAAAGCTGACAGACGCGTTTATCGTTATTGGCGTAAATGGCGAGTATGCCGTGGTCGTAGCAGGATTTGGTCAAAAGCGGCCCGCAATTTTCGTTGACCATCTCGATGCCCATCATCAGCCCCAGTTGCCGCAATCCCACCAGTATGCGCGGATGCTTTTTCTTCAGTTCGGTAAAAGCTTCCGCGAATATCGTGGCCAGATTATTGACATTGCGCAGAAATTCCGGTTTTGACGATTCCTCCAGCACGGCGGCGGCTACGGGGCAGCCCACTTCCGCGCCGCCGAAAGTGGATATATGGATGAAGGGATTTTGCCGGAAAAAATCCATGTATTGGCGGCGGAAACAGGTGGCGCTCATCGGGTAAATGCCGCCGGATAAGCCTTTGCCGATAACGATAATATCGGGTACGGTGTCGTAATTTTGTATGCCCCAAAGTTTGCCGGTGCGTCCCAACCCCGTCTGCACTTCGTCGATAATCAGCAGCGCCCCAACGCGCCGGCAAATTTCCGCCACCTTTTTGTAGTAATCGGGATCGGGTAGGGGCATGCCGAGCGTGGCCGGGATGGTTTCAAAGATAACGGCGGCGGTTTTATTATCCAAAGCAATGCCGAGAGCGTCGATATCGTTGAAGGGAATCTGGACAAAGCCGGGCAGGTTGGCCCCGAAGGGCGCGCGGTACTGCTCATCGCCGGTGGCGAGAGCAAATCCCGTGTGTCCGTGATAACCGCCCCGCGCGGAGATGATTTTGAATTTTCCGGTATAGCCGCGCGCCAGTTTTATGGCCAGGTCAATCGCTTCGCCGCCGCCCACGCCGAACACCGTGCAGTCGATATCGCCCGGCATTAACGAAGAAAGTTTTTCCGCCAGCAGGCCGCGCTGTTCACTGATCAGGTGATGGTTGCCGATATCCAATTCATCAAGGGATTCCCTGAGCGCCTGAACAATTTTGGGGTTGCGATGGCCGAAGTTAAAAACACCGCCGTTGCAGTGGCAGTTAATCAGGCGTTTTCCGGTTTGCGCGTCCCAGACGTAAGGCCCTTCGCGCCGGCCGAAAACAAACTGCATATCATAAGACTGGAAAGTCTCCACCTTGCCCGGGTTGACGTATTCGGCGAAGCGCCGGATAATTTTATCTTTGGCATCCAATCCGACATATTTCATTGTTTTTACTCTTTCTTTCGTTTTTCATGAAGGCTTTATACGGAAACGATATTAAGCCACATGTATTTTTGCTGCCCCGGCGATATTTTGTTAGGCGCTTATTTTTATGCCGTGGGAACTATCATCGGTTAATATCTCAAAAGCCGCGCGGTGCTTCGTGGAAAGAATTTCTGCCTCGGCGGATTTGCCTTTTATTTTGCGGTTTAATTTGAGCTGGCAGGAGGCGATTTTGGTGTTCAGGCAATATTTGCTGCCGCCCGGCGGGTTGTAATAGTTCAGACCCACGAAAGCCTCTTTGGGAGCCTTGATTGTTCCCTCCACGTCCGCGGAATCATTTGCCGAGCGGAATTTCCACGTGAAGTAATCAAAAGCGCCTTCTGCCCGGAACATTTGTGTCAGACTGTTTAAGGCGATTTCTTCTCCCCGATAACGTAGGACAAGCGGTGTCATATACGGTGTCCAGAAGGGGCCTACTTTTACGCGCGCGGTGGCCACTTCAAGAAAGCTGTCCGGGTTGTTATCGAATCCCGCCACCTGTCCCCACGCGTAATCATCGGTGTGCTTGCTTCCCCAGTTGTGGTTTTGACTGCCGATCCAATCTTTGATGGCAAATTCTTCGCCGTCAACATGGAGCAATCTGTTGTATACGGCGTTTGGCACGCCCACAAGACTTTTTGCCTTGGGAAATCCTTTGTCGTATAAACCCGGCGGTAGAAGAAAAAGGGGCTCTGCCGCGCCGGTGAAGCTTAAATTCCATGAAACCTCATGCCCGCCGGAGGAAGCCGCGCCGGTTAGCCTGTTTTTTTCCAGCACCGCCGATGCAATTTTCACGAAAAATTTATCCCCGGCGAAAGCGCATTCTTGAAAAGCGACCTCTCTTTTTGCGGCAACGTGGCGGTTTGTTTCCCCGTTGAAAAAAACAGCCCATAATTCACCCAGGGCATTTTGCGGAGCGTTTCGCGGGCTGAAGATGGTGTAGCGTATCCAGAAAGCCAGGGGACGCGCCGGGTGATTAGCGCGCTGAAAAAAGCTTTCGTAGTGACCTTTTTTCTGGCCGGGAAGATAGCGTGTCCGGTTTGCCTGACTGCTCAAACGGGTTAAATCGTTTTCCATTGCTGAGTCTCCCTTCTCGCGCCGACACAGAAGACCATGCTGATGCTGCCGGTAGAAAGTGTTTATCGTGCCGTGCATTTCCCGACGGCGTTATCATAACTCTGTGCTTTTGAGGTAAAATGGCATATTCCCGGAGTTTCTTCAAGGATATACTGATACTTACGAAAACCGGCACGCGGGGGAAATTATGGTTGACGCTGTTGCTGGCGCGCAGTACATTTTATAACAATAAATTAAAGAAGGAGGGAATAATCATGAACAATCCCGAAGCAACGACTCAGGCGCTGGCGATACTCAGAAACGGAGATAATTTTCAGTGGTATATCATCCCCCTGCTGATGGTTGTCTTTTATATTTATTTCGATGAGTATTCGCGGAAAAATTACAACTGCATAGCCGCGGGCCTGTCTTTATACATGGTCCACTGGTTCTATGAGATTGTTAACGCGTTAATTCAGCATTGCAGCGGCCACGCGCTCTGGACGGTTCCTACCGGAACGGGGTTTTTGCTTTTGGTCGGCGTGGGCGCGGAACTCAGCATCATGTTTGCCGCCGCGGGAATCGTCTACAGCAAACTGCTCGATCCCGATCCGAAAAAGAAAATATTCGGCATCAACAACCGACTGTTCATCGCTATTGGCGCCGCCGCCTTTTTCTCCATCTTTGAGATATTTCTGGCCAAGACGCCCGCGTTTGTCTGGGTTTATCCCTGGTGGGGCTCGCTGACGGTGTTTATCACGGTTTACATTCCCTTCTTCGTTGTCTCCATGTATTCCTACGACTGGAAGCCCAAAACGCAGAAAATTGTGATTGGTGCGCTGTTTGGCGTCAATGCCCTGATGCTGATTGTTTTTGCGGGAATTCTTAAGTGGATTTAAGTTATGATTGAACGAGGCGGTTGTCTTGAGACAACCGCCTCATAATTTTTTATTTAATCATCATCAGCAGCATTTTGAATTTTGTCACCGCGTGCAGCGCGTGGGGCTTATTGGCGGGCATAATCAGCATCTCGCCCTCTTTTACCGTATAAGGTTTCTTGTCTATGGTAATCCGCGCCTCGCCTTCCAGTATGCAGACCACCGCGTCGAAAGGCGCTGTGTGTTCGCTTAAACCTTCGCCCTGGTCAAAGGCAAAGACGGTCAGCGTTCCGGACGGTTTGCGGATAATTTCACGGCTCACCACGGAATGTTCCTGATAGGCGACAATGTCCCTGAGTTTCAGAACATTGGTCAGGTCTTTTATATCTGATAATGTTTCCGTCATATGATTACTCCTTTTTTGTGGTTCAGCGGTTTCAACACAAGACCCCTGTACTTACTTGCTTTCCATTGCGTTCCGCTCTTTTTTGAGCTCCTCAAGCAGTGTCGCAAGCGTCCAGTTTTCTGAAACCGGTGTCAGAGTCGCCCACAGAGGCCGGGGCAATCCTGTTGACCGGTAAACGGAAATAATGTTGTCCAGTTCATTTGCTGTGATTCCGGACATGACAACGGCACGCGCCGTATCGGAATCCGCCCCCAGGCCTGTTTGGTCCGGCTTGGAAAGCATTTCGCCAAGGCGTGTTTCGGCATCCGCAACCGTGGCAACAATAACCGGTACGTCCGCGAGCTCGATACTGTCCAGCGCGTTCATGACCGTTTCCTGTTCGAACGGAGTGAAACCGCATATCAGTATTGCTCTGGGGCCGTACATTTGTTTGGCCGAATCCCCGATTTTTTTAAAGGTTTCTTGGCTCATGCTGTTCTCCTTATTTTTTATATTAATAATACAAACGGCAGGCCGTCGGCAAATTTGCTTTTTTTATCATCGATTAATTATGCCTTTTTTTGCCGTATAATGCACGTAATTCTTTTTTTGCCTGCTCCAGAACGCGTAACTGCTTTTTGTTCAGGTTTTTCCCGGCCCGGTTGATGTAAAATACCAGCATGGACATCGCCGAGCGAAACGGTGGCGCTTTACGGCGGCGGCTGGCCTCCGCTGAACGCTTCAGAGAAAGAGCGATTTTTTGGGGATTCGTCCAGGTGAATACCCCCGGCTCCAAATCCAAAGCGTTGCTTTCTCTGGTAACTTTTCCGGACCAGAATTTATCTGGCGCAGATTTGGTTTTCTTCCGCATTTAAACACGCGTAAACGACAAAACAAACAAAAGGCTTTGTCAAATCTTCGTCAGAATTAATTTTATAACAGAGCCTATTATATTTACAAATTTGTTTAAAGAAAATAAAGAGTCGTTTAATTATTTTTGTTACCACATGCGAAAAGATCAGCCGGAGCAAAGCGATTGGCTGTAGCGACTTGTTACACGTTTTTTTGTTTTAAAAACGAACCTATTAAAGACCAATTATCTCTGTACTGTTCTAAATTTGGAATGTCTCTCAATAAGACCTTACTCCAACTAGATTTTGTGTTGCATGCTTTCTGAACTACTTTTACTGGAACAACAAAATACTCTGGAGGCTTTATTTCTTTTTTCCCGTCTTTTGATCCCCTGTTTAGAAGAACGACAACAACAAAGTCACAACCGAAATTCTTAATGGGAAAGCCACCAGCTTTCGTTTCCCATCTGCTTTTGACTTGAATTTTTGCTGATGAATTATTCTCTGGGTTTGTTGCAACAAGATCATAACCGGGCATGTTAGTATATGTTTTGTAAGCCACAATTCTATTGATAAGAAATTGGCCAAGAACTAGAAATTCAGCGCCTTCAGATTCTAATCTTGTGTCTTGTCTCATTGTAATATTTTTGTGTAACAATTAATATGCCAACTTGGTCATTGTTAATAAATTTGTCTTAATCCTTTTCTACGGTGCCTCGATAATTTGCGTATCGCCCGTCTGCGGTCGGGTGGCGGCGGCAGAGGCAAACAATCTGACGCACCAGTAAACATACTAGGCCCGCAGGCGGCACATGCCGTCTTCAATGCAAATCCGGCGTAAAAGCATATCGGCGGTTTCCCGCAAAGAGGCAGGCAGAAGTTTCAGGCGCATTAGCTGGTAAAGAGCGTCGTGCACAAGGCTCCCGCGCATAAAATTCTTTGTATCGATGGTGGGGCCGCTGGGGCCGTCCCAGGCGTAGCCTTTAGAAATATTTAAAGTACCTGTAGGCGCTAAGGCAACAAACCCCTGAATTTTTACATCGTGATTGATGCAAATACCTGTTTCGTATTTATAATTACGCATTAGTTGGTATTTATATTTTTTAAGACTACGATAGTTGATGTGACTCATGTAACACACCTCCAATCGTAATTGCCGGAGGCGACTGATGTCGCCTCCGGCGGTTTTATGGCGGGTAAATCTTTACTTCACAAATTTTTTGGGCAGGTTTATCAATGTTTCTTCAGCGTCTTTTACAATTTTCTGAACAAGGTCTTCTACTTTAGGCATGTCGTTGATGCGCTGGGCGCATTCGCCGGCGGCCATCATAGCTTTTTCTTTGTCGCCTTCGAATACAGCCTTGATGGATTCGTTTTCATAATCAATCAGCGACATATCTTCCATCGTGGTGTAGCTGTCCGGTGTGCCGAGGAATACGCCGGGTGACTTTTTCAGAGTATTTACGGCGTGTTCTTCGCTGCGGGGATTTCTCAACCAGCGCGCCGGGCCCACATAACCGCGCGCGACCAATGTGCCGCGGTCCTGAGCGTCAACAACAGACTGTTTCCAGAGAGGGGGAAAATCGCTCTCCTGCGTCGCCAGGAAACGTGTTCCTATAAGCACGCCGTCACACCCCAGAGCCAGAGAGGCAGCCACAGTTTTTCCGTCGGAGATTCCTCCGCCGCCCACGACGAGTGTCTTTTCATCGGCTACGGCCTCCACTACAGCGGGAAACAGCACCATAGAGTGCAGCGGTTCCCAATGGGTATGAAATCCGCCTTCATGACCGGAGGCGACAATCACGTCAACGCCGGCTTTTTTACAGCGCATGGCGGCTCTGACGGAAGGAATAATATGAATCCAAATAAATCCCGCGCCCTTGATTTTTTCTCCCCAGCCCATCGGGTCGCCGGCAGAGGTATACATTACCTTAAGGGTTTTTTTCATCTCGGGATTTTCTTCCCGTGCCCTGATGGCCGTTTCAATCATTACGTTTGCCTTTTCCTTGAGTTCCGCCGATACCATGACATTAGGGCCGAAAATACCGCCCTTGTTCTTGACCAAACGGTGAGTGCGCTTCAGAACCGTGTCCAGCACCGTGGCCATATCGTCGTCACGGTTTGCCTCACCGGTATCGCAAAACGCGTTGTAAACCCAGGGCTGGTCGTCTTTGTTAAAAAGTCCGCTGGTAGAAAGCAGCCCCAGGCAACCTGCGTTGGCTGCCGCCACACAAAGATTATTGTTGGAAAAAGGCCCCATGCCCGCTTGAATAATCGGATGCTTGATGCCGATTAATTCAGTTAATCTGGTCTTCAACATTATTGCTCCTCCTCTATTTTATTGAAATGATGCTTTTGTATTATCAACAAGATTTGCCGATAAAGGCTTTGGCGCTTGGTAAAAGAGTATATGAAGAAGATATCCGTATGTCAAACTGTATTTATATTGCGTCGATACAGTCGTCTCCGGCGCGCTCGCTGACCTCTTGACAAATTTTTCGCCGTGATTATTTTATCAATATAGACAACAAATACTTAATGATATTAAGTTATTACAAAAAAAGTCGTTGGAAAGGAGGAATGACGATGATTAAAAACCTGTTGCCCAGTGTATGGCGTAAGAACGGTAACGCCTTGCGACGAGGGCAGGACAGTCCGTTCTTATCCCTACAGAGGGAAATGAATAAACTTTTTAGCAATTTTTTCGAAGATTTCTCCCCTGCGGCTTTCGGCCGCTTTCCAGACTTCGGTTTTGAACCAAGTATTGATGTGTGGGAGGATGAGAAAAAAATCAATGTCAGAGCTGAACTTCCCGGTTTGGATGACAAGGATATAGAGGTGAATCTGACGCCGGATATGCTTACCATCCGGGGAGAAAAGAAGGAACAAAAGGAGGATCAGGATGATGGTTACTGGTACAAAGAGGCCAGCTACGGCTCTTTCCAGAGAAGCATTCCCCTTCCCGAAGGGATTGATCAGCAAAAAGTTGAAGCTCAATTCAAAAACGGTGTCCTTAACATCACGTTGCCTCGGTTGGAAGGTTCAAGGACCGGGAAAAAGATTACCATTAAAACCTCGTAAAAAATAACATAAAAAGAGTTTTCCCCTTCAGGGAAAACTCTTTTTAGCTTCACGGGTTGTCAGCCAGGGATTTCTGGACGCAGTCGGGAATAAATCTATAAAAAATTATTATTTTTTTGGAGGTAGAGAAAATGAAGATTAAGCCATTACATGATCACGTTATTGTGTCGCGGCTGGAAAGCGAGGAAAAAACGCCCGGCGGCATAATTATTCCGGATACCGCAAAGGAAAAGCCGCAGGAAGGCAAGGTGCTTGCGGTTGGGCCGGGACGGTTGGACAAAGAAGGTAATCGTATAACGCCGGAAGTCAAAGAAGGCGACAAGGTGTTATTTACGAAATGGGGTGGCACAGAAGTCAAAATTGACGGCCGCGAACTCATGATAATGAAAGAAGACGATATTCTCGCGGTGCTGGAATAGTACGCTAAGGAGGTGAAGCTATGTCTGCTAAAGAAATAAAATATAATTTTGACGCCCGCAGTAAAATTATACAGGGTGTCGACACTTTAGCCAATGCGGTAAAAGTGACGTTGGGCCCGAAAGGACGCAATGTTGTGCTGGAGAAAACATGGGGGGCGCCTCAGGTGACGAAGGACGGCGTAACCGTCGCCAAGGAAATTGAGCTCGCGGATAAATTTGAAAACATGGGCGCGCAGATGGTTAAGGAAGTCGCTTCCAAAACTTCCGACAAGGCGGGCGACGGAACCACAACCGCTACGGTACTGGCTCAGGCTATTTACAAGGAGGGCGTCAAATTGACTGCCGCGGGCGCGAATCCCATGATTCTGAAACAGGGCATCGATAAAAGCGTCGGCGTGGTCGTAAAAGAACTCGAAAAACTATCAAAGAAAATCGTAAGTAAAAATGAAATTGCTCAGGTTGGCACGGTTTCCGCCAATAATGACAAAACCATTGGTGAAATGATTTCGGAGGCAATGGAACGCGTAGGCAAGGACGGCGTGATTACCGTCGAAGAAGCTAAAGGGATGGAAACGACGCTGGAAATCGTCGAGGGCATGCAATTCGACCGCGGCTACATTTCGCCTTACTTTGTAACGGATCCGGAAAAGATGGAAGCCGTTCTCGAAGAACCGTATATACTGTTGCACGAAAAGAAACTTTCCAACATGCAGGAAATGGTGCCGCTGTTGGAGCAAATAGCCAAGACGGGCAAGTCGCTTTTAATTGTTGCGGAGGAAGTTGAAGGTGAGGCGTTGGCTACATTGGTGGTCAACAAGGTGCGCGGAACGCTGAAATGCGCGGCGGTTAAAGCCCCCGGTTTTGGCGACCGCCGTAAAGCGATACTGCAGGATATCGCGGTGCTTACCGGCGGACACGTGATTTCCGAAGATATAGGTGTCAAACTGGAGAATGCCACCCTCAAGGACCTGGGTCAGTGCAAAAAAGTGACCATTGATAAAGATAATACGACGATCGTAGAAGGCGCGGGAAAGAGGTCAGATATTGAAGGACGCATCAAGCAGATTCGCGCGGAGATTGAAGAGACCACCTCGGATTATGACCGCGAAAAGCTTCAAGAGCGTCTGGCAAAGATTGTGGGTGGTGTTGCGGTGATTAAAGTCGGCGCGGCTACGGAAGTAGAGATGAAAGAAAAAAAGGCGAGGGTGGAAGACGCGCTGAACGCCACGAAAGCGGCTGTGGAAGAAGGCATTATTCCCGGTGGTGGCGTGGCCTATCTCCGTGCTTTGAAAGCACTTGAGGCGCTGAAACTTTCAGGTGAAGAGAAGCAAGGCGTCGATATTGTGAAGCAGGCATTGGAAGCGCCGTTGCGCCAGATAGCCGTCAATGCCGGATACGAAGGAAGCATTGTCGTGGAAAAGGTCAAGGAGCTCGCCGGCAATCATGGCTTTGATGCGGAGACGGGCGAATATGTCGATATGGTTAAGGCGGGAATAATCGATCCGACTAAAGTGGCGCGCTTCGCTCTTCAGAATGCGGCATCAGTGTCTTCCCTGCTTCTGACCACGGAAGCCATGGTTGCGGAAAAACCCAAAAAGAGAACACCCGCGCCCGCCCCGCCGCCCGACATGGGAGATTATGACTACTAATTTTTTTAGCAGCTTGCTGCGCGTGATTCTTTTGGGTTGCGCGCAGCAAAACTGCGGTGAAGCTATAATCTCATGACGGAATTGCAACCAATTCGTTCCCCTGTGCAAAGCCTGCCGCCGGATGATTTTTTTTGGCTGATTAAGCGCATCGGCGCAGACGATGCCTTGGCTGTTTTGCAGAAAGCGTCCACCGAGCAATGGCAGTATTTGCTGGATCTGGAAATATGGGCAAAAGATGTTCTCGACGCGCAAAAAACCATGGCCTGGATTGACCGCCTGAGGCGTGCCGATGCGGCGCGGCTTGCCGCTTGGGCTTTCGAGGAACAAAGTGCTCTCGTCTCTCTTGCGCTTTTGCGCAAAACAGAAATTATTTTTAAAGAAGAGGAAGACGAGGGGGATGTTCCACCCGGCTATTTTACTCTGGACGGCAGTTTTTACATTAAAACGTGGGATAGCAGCGAGGTGCAGCTTGTAGAAGATTTTCTGCGCGTTTTGGCCGGGACGGATTATTCTTCCTGCCGGGCTTTGCTGCTGCAGTTAGCCTCGGTGTCGCCCGCCGAGACAGAAGAGGAGCTTTACCGAATGCGCTCCGGCCGTTTGGCCGAGCAGGGTTTTGCGCCGTTTGAAGAGGCCCTGGAAGTTTACGCGCCGCTGGATGTAAACGCGCTGCAAACGGAAGCGAAGCCGCTTCTGCCGGGGGCGCTGGTTGAAGCGGAAAAGAAAAATCTTGTTCCTTCGGCTTCTCTTTCTGGCATAAAAAATTTTGAGCTTCTTAACGACGCGATGGGCATGATTACCGATCCTCTGGAAGCAGACCGTGTCCGCCTGGAATTCGCCGCGCTATGCAACAAACTTATTGCCGCGGACGCTTTTTCCTGTATCGATGATTATGAAAATCTTCTCCGCGTGGGACGGCAGGCGGCGGGTTATTTGCATATCGTGACGGAAATGTTGTGTGGCGGCAAACCGCGGGAAGCAGCGCAGCTTTTACGCGACCATTCTTTGGCGACAATTTTTCGCGTCGGTTTCGGCTTTGCTCTAAAATTGCAGTGGCGCGCCCGACGATGGCTCGGGCAAAATTGGTCTGCGCAAATTGGCAAGGGGCCTGATTTTTGGGGAACTCCCTGGAGTGACGCGTTGGCGGGACTGCTTTTCCCGCGTCCCCTGTATTTTGAGCGAAGCCGGCCTGATCGCGAATACCGTCATTTTGAAAGCGTTGAAGAGCTAAGAGAAACCGAAGCGTTGCTTGATCAGGCAGAAGCGCTCGACCGGATGCTGGCGCGTCTGGAAGCGAGCGCCTCAGCTACTAACAACTGTGAGAAATTTTATCCTCTGCTTTTTAATCGCTGGGCGCGGCATCTGCTTGATCTGGAACCTTCCTTTGCGCCGTTGTCACGCGCTCAGGCGATAGAATTTTTTAGCATTCTCCGCCGAGGCGAAACATCTGTACCTTACACGATGGAGCGTTACCGCGGTGTGTTTCTAAACGAGTTTTTGCAAGGCGCCGCCGGGTTGGACGCGAAGACAACATTATCCTTGCGCGCCGCTCTTAATGAAATCTGGCAGGTCTTTTGCCGGGAATATGAAAATATCCGGTCTGCCGATCTGGATGCCCGCTGGTCGCCTTATCTTTTGATAGAAGCAAGCGCCAGGCAAAAAAACCGGAAGATGAAATCAGCCATTTTAGGCTGATTGCGGCGTGAGATGGAAATTCAAATTTCGCGGCTAAGCACAACCGATTTTTCTATCTGGCGCGCGGAAATCTTCCAGTATTTTTTAAGCAGGCGGTTTTTCTCCCCAGTGGAAACCAGCCGGTAACCGTTTTTCTCATAAAAGGATATTGCCCAGGTGGCCGCCGCCCAGGTGCCGATGAGAATAGTTTTGTCGGTCATGGTTTGCAGGTTTTTCAGAAGCTGCGAACCGATTCCCTTATTGCGCAAAACCGTCCGGACGTAAGCGTGCCGGATAAGCGTCACTTCACCTCTGTCCTGAATCCCCATCACGCCCGCGAGCTTTCCTTGTTCTTCCCATCCCCAGAAGCGCACACCATCATTTATTTCGTGGCGCAGATAGTCAGCCGACATGTAAGGCTCGTGCCAGCAGTCTTCGGGGATGATACCGTTGTAAGCCTGCGCGGCATCGTTGATGATGGAAAATAGTTCATCGAAATCTTTTTCAGTACATCGGCGAATCATGATTAATGACCTTATTCAGGATAAGCCGTGCTTATGTAACGGAAACCAAGGAGAATCATTATTGTTGCGAATATCAGCCTCAATATATTTTCGTCTGTCAGATGGGCCAGGTATCCTCCGCAGTATGTTCCGATAAGAATTCCGGCAATGAGGCCGTAAAGAATTTTGAGATTGACGTTTCCCATCCGCCAGTGGGTAAAAGCGCCCATTGCGCCTGTCGGAATCATCACCAGAAGCGATGTTCCCTGAGCCAGGTGCTGACTGAATCCGGTGAGCAAAACCATTACCGGCACCATGATTGTTCCGCCGCCCACGCCCATCATGCCGGAAAGAAATCCGGTGGCGGCGCCGGCGACGAGAAAAACCGTAATTTTTGCCACAGGCGAGGCAATAACAATAATGACATCGCTTAAATAAGGTTTGCAAAACAGAAGCAGGGCGCAGAAAAACAAAAATATTCCAAAGGCCTTTTTTAATTTCCATTCCTTCAGAGAATGAGCATAGCGCGCACCAAGCCGGGCGGTAAAAACGGCGGTAACGGCCAGAGCGGTGGCCGCCGGAATATCTAGAGAGTTGTTCAGTCCGTAGATTACCGCGCCGCTGATTCCCGTAAAGATGAGCGCGACCAAACTGGTGCCGTGAGCCTGGTGCTGACTTATTTTCAGCAAAGCGACCATTAACGGAATCATAATCAATCCGCCGCCGATACCGATCAGTCCGCCGAATATACCGGCGCAGAGACCAATCATGAAGCTGGCGATATTTTGCTTCATTTATGCACCTTCCCGCGTGACGCCGAGGCAAATATACCACCCGTGCAGATGACGGCAAGAATAAAGTATATTATGCGGGCGCTTTTGATAAGCAGCAGATTATCTGCCAGGGCGATAGTATGCTGCCCCAGAATAAAGGCGAAAACCAGCATGGTAATGCCCATGGAAAACATCTGGCCGGTAATACGCATGGTGGCCAGCGTTGCTGAAGCGATGCCGTAAAATTTGTTTTCCACGGCGCTCATCGTGGCGTTGACGTTGGGTGAAGAAAACAGCGCGAAGCCCAAGCCCAGTAAAATCAAACACGAGATAATATATCGCAGTGAAGTTTCCGGGGTGATAAAAATCAGCAAAGTCAGGCCGATGACGGTAAGGGACATGCCGATGGACGCAATAATCTGCGGTTCGAAGCGGTCGGAAAGCCTTCCGGCAAAGGGTGAACAAAACGCCAGAACAATCGGCTCGGCAACCAGAACAAAGCCAGTCTGAGCCGGCGAGAGCATTTTAACGTGCTGAAGATAAAGACTGAGTAAAAAAGTGATAGAGAAAGTAGCGCAGTAATTTATCAATGCCGCCAGATTGGAGAACGCGAAAACCTTATTGTCTATAAACAGATGAATATCCAGTAACGGGAAAGATATTTTGAGCTGGCGCGTGATGAAAAAAACGAGACAGGCGATGCCGAGCAGAATGAACCCCGCCGCCGTCAAGGAGGGCAGCAAAGAAAACCCGTACATGATGGAAAAAAGTGAAATTCCGTATAAAAGGGAGCCGGCTAAATCAAATCTTTCGTTTCTGGCTTCAAGATGCTCCTGTTTAGCCGTGCGCATGATGGCGAAGATAATCAGCACGCCCATGAATGCGGAAAAAAGAAAAATATATCGCCAGCCGAAGTGGTGCGTCAGAAGCCCGCCGACAAAAGGGCCAATGGTCAAACCGCTGTAAACGGCGGCCAAGTTGATGCCGAGAATCCGGCCGCGTTTGTGTTGCGGATAATCGGAAATCAGAAGCGCCGTGCCGGTGCTGAAAATCATTGCTCCGCCGATACCTTGAATGACGCGGGAAAAGATTAACACAGGCGAGGTTGGAGCCCAGATGCAAAACGACGAGGAGACGGTAAAAATCAGCGCGCCATAAAGAAAAATTTTTTTGCGTCCGTAGATATCGGAAATCCTGCCCAGCGGCACAAGGGTTATTGTGGCGGCCAGAAGAAAGGAAGAGATAACCCAGCTTAACGCCAGGGCGCTCATGGAATATTCCCTGCCGATCATCGGCAAAGCAACATTCAGCGCTGAACCCATAAACGGCGTGAGAAAAGAGCTGATAGTGACGGCCAGCAGTATGGGTGGATTGTTTTTATCAGCCATGTCATCACTTTCCGCCGGTCGCACAATCAACGCCCGAAAGTCTTTCTGTAAAATGCCGCGAAGGAGTCTTTTCCGCAGGCCAGCGACAAAGTCATGGGCATTTTCTTTCTTGCCTGTCTGAGCATTTCAATGGTGAGTTTTTTTATATCCCATTGCGCGTGTGTATCCGCGCGCAGGCGCGCCAGATGATACAGCTCGCGCGCGTTTAATTTCATCAGTGCTCTTTTGCGGTGGGCGTTGGTCAAGACGTATGCCGCAGCAACGGGGGCTCTTTTTTTGATTTCTTCATAAGATTTTTCCGTCTGACGCATAATTTTGAGAAAGTTTTTTTGCTGGCCGATTTTGCGGACGGAAGGGGGAATGGTTACGCCCAGCGAAGGGTCATATTCTTGCGCGATAATCGTTGCCATACGGTGCCTTTTTAATTGAGCAAAACAGCTGGAGCTGATGATAAGTTCAAACTGTAAATCGATATTTTCCAGTTCTCTCAGTGCTGCGTCGTGCGGTTTCATGTGCTCAAAAGCAATTTTAAATAATGACTTTTTGTCTTTAGGGGAGAGGCTTTTGGCCTGATTCAGGCAACGCGTGTAATCTTTTTGGGACGAAGAAAACAGTAACGCCGCAGCAACTCTGGTGTCGGCATTGTCCGTTACATGACTCAGGTTTACTGCAGCCGGTTTTAGACGAGCCGCTTTTTGCCCGTATTTCAGAAAAATGTTGTTGGTTTTTTGGACTAAATTTTTTCTGGTGAATTTATCGTAATCTGTCGCCTGCGTGTATCTTATCAGCGATGGCGCGATATCTTTGGTTGCCGCGTACAGCTTTTGGCTGTATTCCTGCGCCTCCGCCAAAGGCAGGGCGGCCAATCGCCGCAACATCAGTTCCAGATTACGGGCATTAATGGTCATCCCTAACTGTGTCTGCGTGGCCAGGGAAATGACATAGCGGGCATCCTCCTTGGCCCAGCCTTCGAGCGTTGATTTGTTGGCCGGGTCTTTTGCCAGGGTCTTGTTTTGCTCAAACACGTAGGGGCGTAGTTGCTCATACAAATGATGATAATAGTCATTCTGCGCTGCCACCATTTCGGCGAAAAGCCTGGTCAGCCCTGTTTCGCCGATTTCGTCAGGCAGAACAAAATCTTTGTCAAAAAGGACGTAGCGCTGTGATTTTTCCGTGAAAGCACATAAACGGAATTTTTCGATTTCTTCGACCAGCAGACGGGAAATTCCCAAAACGTCAATATTAAAAACCGCATGTTCCGCAATCGAGCTGTGCCCCATCTCAAAAACGATATTGCGGTTGGACTGGCGTGCCTTTTCCACTTCCGTCCGGGCGATACCGCGTAATTCATTGACTGGTCTGGCACTGCGGCTGATGCGGGCGTAAGCGGCGGATATGGTTTCCGGCGTCAAATCCGCGTGTAACCCGCTTTTTTCTTTCAGCTCGCTGATGAGGTCATAATCCAGATTGTAACCGGCAAGTAAAATTTTCATAACAATTTATCTTTCCTTATCCCGAGCGCTGGCGCTCCAATGGTTTTTACAAACTGATTACTTTAACCTGGCTAAATTTACGTCCTAAAAATTTCTCCCCGATACTCTGAAAACGGTAGGGGACGTCGCTGACATAGAAAAGATAATTGGGCTCTCGCTTGCTGTTGTTGCCGATGTTTTGTTTTTCAATCAGCTCTGCCGTAATGTCGGCCATTGCTTCCGCCGAGTCAATGAGCTTCACCCTGCGTCCAACGATATCCTGAAGAAGCGGTTTTAATAACGGATAATGCGTACAGCCAAGCACGAGAGTGTCGATTTTTTCAGCAAGAAGAGGTTTTAAATATTCCTCCGCGATAAGTTTTGTTGCCCGGTGATTTAATAACCCTTCTTCGACCAGGGGAACAAAAAGAGGGCAGGCCTGCGAAAAAATCTTTACTTTCTTGTCCAAAAGACGGATGGCGCGCGCGTAGGCATTGCTGTTGATGGTGGCCGGGGTGCCGATAACACCGATGGATTTGGCGTGCGCTTGTGTCACGGCATTACGGGCGCTGGCGTTGATTACTTCCAGTACCGGAACATGAGACAAACCTTTGATTGTCCGGTAGGCGACCGCCGCCATTGTATTGCAGGCGACGATAAGCAGTTTTACTTTTTTCTTTATCAGAAATTCGGTGATTTGCGAGGCGTAGCGGTTAATCGTCTCTACCGATTTGACGCCGTAAGGCACGCGGGCGGTGTCGCCAAAATAAATGATATTTTCCGCAGGGAGGCGTTCCATTAAAGAACGCACAACCGTCAGGCCGCCGATACCGGAATCAAAAACTCCTATTGCTTGATTGTTTTTCATGACTTACCAACACCTTTTTCCTTTATTTTAATCAGTCGCGCTACCCGATTAAAATAAATTGTCGTTAACTTTATCACAGTGCTCGGGTCAGAGCCACAAAAAAGTCGGGCTAGCCTGCGTCAACCTTTGGGGTAATCTTGTATCTCTTCGACATGATGACAATATAACCTATGAGAAGAACAAGGGCAGGATAAACGGCTCTGATCCAGTATCCGTAAGTAACCATAAGATATAAGCCGCCGATAAGCCATATGAGAATAAGAAAACAAGATATGAAGCCGCTTACCACTGCTTTTAGCCGGGGAACAACCAGAGCGATATAAAGGCCGAAGAAGAAAATCACCATCAACTCCAAAGCAAATGCCCATTCAGGACGTGTGATGTAATCGTTGTTTAAAATATTATCTATAATATTGGTGATGATGTTTACAGAGGGCAATGCTGATGCGACCGGGGTATCAACATATTCGCCGACACCGGCAGCAGTGGGAGCGATTATAACAATTTTATTCTGGAACGCGTTGGCGGCAATCTTTTTGTTGATGACATCGACAAACGAATAGCGAGGAAAATCGCTCTTAAATGAGATGAGCATTTTGTTCTGTTTTATCAGCGGGATTGATTTTTGGCCAAAAGCGACGTTTTTTCCGAAGACCAAATCACCCAAATCCAAGTTAAGATAGGACAATGAAAGCTGCAGGGCGAAAGAAGCATGTATTCTTTCCTGGTAGGTGAGGAAAAGAGTTTCTCTGCGGACGATACCGTCATTGTCGGCAAGAATATTCACGTGTCCGAGACGCTGCGCTTCTTGAGCAAAGATGTCAATCGGGACGGATATTTTACCGGCGATAATGCTGTTATTGTGGGGAAAAGGAAACAGTGAATTGGCGAGTAAATAATCCGGATAGTTTATTTCCGCGTTGTTTTTAGAATTACCCAGATGAAAAAGCAGAGGTAAAACAACTTTTTTGCTGGAGGCGATAGAGTCGGCAAGAATCGCGTCATTATCCAGCCTTTTTTCCGCGTCCTTGAGTGCGGCAAGTAAAACGATCATGCCGATATTTTTTTCTGAATACTGGGGATTGTTTTCAATTGTGTTAATGATATTGATAATTTCTTTTAAACCGCGATTGAGGTCTTTATCGGAATATATGATATTGAGACCGATTACCTTGGCTTCGTAGGATTCCAAAAGGTCGATCATGAATCCGATATAAGAACGCGGCCACGGCCATGGGCCCAAAGCATCGATACTTCTATCATCAATAGTGACGATACATACGGGCGCGTTAGTTGGTTTCACGCGTAGGCGTGAGCCAAGGTCGTACAGGCCGTATTCGAATCTTTCCAGTGAAGACCAGAAGAAAATGACGATAAACAGGGCCAGGAGCGTCAAGAGAATGCCGTGTCGAAAATCACTGATTATCGACTTTGGAACAGGTTTCATTCAGGCTCCTTGAAGTGTTGTAACGCAGTGTATTCGTGGCGACTTGGTACGGGGGGCTTAATAACATAACCGGGCAATATATTGCAATATTTCATCTTGGAAGATGTGTGGATTTTTTATGGGCCAAGCTGGAAAAGGCGTTGTAAAAAACCTTTGTAAACAATCACCGCAAAAATCCCCTGTTCCTGAGGCTGCAAACTCCCCGGTTAAATTTTAAAGTCTGTCAGACCTTCAAAATCCAAAGTGGCGAAATAATCGTCTACTGTTTCGGCGCGTCTTATCTGTACAACGCTTCCGTCTTCCCTGAGGAGCAATTCCGCCGAACGGAGTTTTCCGTTGTAATTGAAACCCATCGCGTGACCGTGCGCGCCCGTGTCGTGAATTACCATGATATCCCCCGGTTCCAGTTTGGGCAGCAAGCGGTCAATGGCAAATTTATCGTTGTTTTCGCAGAGCGAACCGGTCACGTCATACGCCGTGTCATGTGGTTGGTTTTCTTTACCCATAACCGTGATGTGGTGATACGCGCCGTAAATGGCCGGGCGCATTAAATTGGCCATATTGGCGTCAAGTCCGGCGAACTTTTTGTATGTATCCTTGATGTGCAAAACGCGGGAAACCAGGTAACCGTAAGGACCGGTGATATAGCGACCGCATTCTGTGAATATTTTGAGTGGACCAACACCGCCCCCGACAATGATCTTGTTATATTGCTCCTTTACGCCGCGGCTCATGCCGGCGAGATCGATTGGTTCCTGTTCGGGGAGGTACGGGATGCCTACTCCGCCGCTGAGATTGACAAATTCAAAATGGATTTTCAGCTTCTGCGATATTTCCGCGACCAGCTCAAATAATATTTCCGCAGTTTCGACAAAATAATTGGCGTCAAGTTCATTGGAAGCGACCATGGCGTGAATTCCGTAACGCCGCACTCCTTTTTCCTTGCAAATTTTGTATCCTTCAAAAAGCTGCTCGCGCGTGAAACCGTATTTTGCTTCTTCCGGATGACCAATAATCATATTGCCTTTTTTTAGCGGTCCGGGATTATAGCGCATGCAAATAAGTTCCGGGAGCCCCGCGTGTTTTTCCAAATAAGCGATATGTGTAATGTCATCTAAATTGATTATTGCGTTCAATTCGCGGGCTTTTACAAATTCCACCGCCGGTGTGTCATTGGAGGAAAACATTATTTCTTCACCTGTGATTCCCGTTTTTTGTGCCAGAATCAGCTCTGTCAGCGAGCTGCAATCAGCACCGAAATCTTCTTTGTGAAGAATTTTCATCAGATAAGGATTGGGCGCAGCCTTGACGGCGAAAAATTCTTTAAAGCCCTCATTCCAGGCAAAAGCTTTTTTAAATTCGCGCGCGTTTTGATTTATGGCCTTTTCATCATAAATATGAAACGGCGTGGTATACTGCTCTATTATTTTTGCGATTTGTTTTTTTGTAAAGGGCAGAGTTTTTGCCGCCATATATTTTGTGTCTCCGTTTGACTTTCGCCGTGTAAAAAAAGAACAGCCAAATCTTATAATTACCAGGCGCAGTAATCATTTAAGGTAAAAAAGGAAAATTATCAATACTAATTTCTTTGAGGGTGGAACGGTTACATGATGAAAAATTTGGTGGTGAAATAAATAAGCGAAGAAATTAACGCGGAAATGGGAATGGTGAGCAGCCATGCCCAGATAATATTGCCGGCGACGCCCCAGCGCACGGCGGACAGCCTTTTGCTGGCACCGACGCCGACAATCGCCCCGGTAATCGTGTGTGTAGTACTGACGGGAATCCCGGCCACAGTGGCGCCGATGATGGAGCAGGCTGCCGCCGTTTCCGCGCTGAATCCCCCGATAGGCTGAAGTTTGGTGATTTTTGTTCCCATTGTTTTGACTATGCGCCACCCCCCGAACATTGTTCCCAGGGATATAACCGTGTAGCAAGAAATAATAACCCACACAGGGATATAAAAGGTGTCGCCGAGAAACCCTTTGGTGAACAGGGCCATGGCGATGATGCCCATGGTTTTTTGGGCGTCATTCATGCCGTGACCGAGGGAGTATACCGCGGCGGAACAAAGCTGGAGCTTGCGGAACACTTTGTCTGATTTGGCAATATTGGAGTAGCGGCTCATGTTCATGGAGATAACCATAAAAATATATCCCAGAACCATACCGATAGCGGGGGAAACAATGATAAAAAGGGTGGTTTTAGTAATGCCCGACCAAATTAATGTGCCGATTCCCGCTTTGGCAACCGCCGCGCCGATAAGGCCGCCAATCAAAGCGTGCGATGAACTGCTGGGAAGGCCGTAGTACCATGTTATGATATTCCAGACGATGGCACCGCCTAACGCGGAAAAAATAACCAGATTATCGGCGGCATCGAGTTTTATGATACCCGCGCCTACAGTGTGAGCCACCGCGGTACCCACAAAAAAAACAGCGGCGAAATTAAAAAAAGCCGCCCAGATGACGGCAATTTTTGGAGAAAGCACGCGGGTGGAAACGACAGTGGAAATGGAATTTGCGGCATCATGAAAACCGTTCAGAAAATCAAAAAGCAGAGCGATAAATACAAGCAGAAAAACGAACGTTGCCGACTCAAGCATGTTTGAGAACGATCCCTTCTAAGATATTGGAAACATCCTCACAAACATCTATCGCCTCTTCCAGAAGCTGAAAAATGTCTTTCCATTTTACCAGTTCAATGGCGTCTTTTTCTTTTTCAAAAAGGTTGGCCATAATTGTTCTTAAAGTCACATCGCCGGCGTTTTCCAGCGTGTTAATTTCCACGCAGCAATCAAGAATCATTTCAGAGTTTTTCATGTTGCGCAGCGCGTGAACGGCACTTTTGATTTTTTTTATCGCGTCATTGAGAATTTGGGCTTGTCTGATGATTTCATCGGAAGGCTTTTTAACTTTATAAAGGTGGATGCGGACAGCTGTTGCTTCGATAACATCCATAATACTGTCCAATTTATTGACCAGAGCGTAGATATCTTCGCGATCTATGGGAGTGAGAAAAGTCTTGTGCATTTTCTCATATGTTTTATGTGTAATGCCGTCCGCCTCATGTTCGATTTCTTTCAGTTTGGCGACCCGAACATCGGAATAATCACGAGTTTGTGCCATTTCCAGAAAAAGCTGGCCGCCTTCTTCAATTTTATCGACCAGCTCTTCAAAGTATTCGAAGAAGTTTTCTGTTTTTGGAAACAGGCGCATGAAGGAACCTCCTTAATAAATTTACTAAAAAGAGCATGTAAATACTGGCAGTGCTCTAGCGAATTATCGAAAAAAATGCAAGACTTTAAACTGCTGAATGCTGACTAGGAATTATTACTGCCTGTTATTTAAGGATTTTAAGATAAATTATTTTTCCGTCGTCTTGAGCATAAAACTCTTCAAGAAAAGCCGCCTGACGATAACCGCAGCTTTCGTAAAAATTGCGGGTCGGCTGATACTGTTTTCGGGAAGATGTGTCCACATAGACCCGACGACCCCCGGCGGCACTGATAAGTTTTTCCGTCTCCAGCAGCAGCGCCTTGCCCAGCCCCCGCCCACACAGGTCTTTGCGCACGGCAATCCAATAAAGGTCGAAGCTGTCTTTTGTTGCCGGAATAGGTCCCCAGCACGTATAGCCAATCACTTGATTGGATTTTTCAGCAAAGAGGAAGTGATAGGAACTGTCCCCGGCCAGTTCAAGCTTTTCCTGCGCCAGTTCCACGGCTATGTTGATCTCCTCCGCGGAAAAAAAACCGCTGGACTTGACAATGGCGGATATCGCATCCGCGTCAGAAGGTTGAATTTGCTGGCGATAAATTACATCAATCATAATGTTCAATGATGCGGCAAACCGTCGCGAAACATGAAATATACAGCTCCGACCAGACAAATGCTTGCCCAAAGGAAATTCAGCCTCAGAGGCTGTTTCATGTAAAAGACGGCAAACATGGCGAAAACAATCATGGTAATGACTTCCTGAATGATTTTCAGCTGCCCCAGGCTGTAATACTGGAAACCGATTCTGTTGGCCGGCACCTGCAGCGTATATTCAAAAAAAGCTATGCACCAACTGAAGACGATCACAAACATGAGTGGTTTGTTGTTTAAATTTTTTAAATGTCCGTACCAGGCAAAAGTCATAAACAAGTTGGAGAAGAACAGGAAGATGATGGTTTTCAGCACAAAATGAAGAACTCCTTTATATTATAATTTTAACGCATTTTGTATTATAAGATTAACGGCCTCATGAAATTTAATGCCCGCCTCTTCCAGCGCCGCGGCGAATCCGGCTTCCGGCGACAAACACGGATTAGTGTTGATTTCCAGAACCCACGGTTTGCCGTTATTGTCAACACGAAAATCGACTCGGGCATAGCCGCGCAAACCGAAAAGTTCCCAGCAGCGCAGGGCGATTTCGCGCAAAGCAGTTATCAGGCCGGCGTCTTCCGGGGCAAAATCAAATTTCCTTATCGTGTTGTTATACTCAAAAGAATCCGCCACCCATTTGGCTTTATAGTCCACTATCTTCGGTTTATCTGACGTGTAATCGCGAAAAAGCATTTCGGCAATGGGCAGTACCCGCCCGTCATTTTTGTCGGATATAAGGGCGACGTTAAATTCACGGCCTTTAATATAGGCTTCGGCAAAACAGGCGCCGCCCAATTTGTTTTCGCGGCGGTTCATTTCCTGCAGTATGTCTTTAGTGTTCGTATAAGCGATTAGCGAGGTTTCGTCCAGGCCGACGGAGGCGTGCTCCCAGGAAGATTTAATCAGATATTTTCCGGGGCGGGATGTTTGAAAAAACGAACCATCCTGTTCCAGCCAGTCCGGTGTGACTATGCCGGCGTGCCGCAGGAATTTTTTTGACAGCGGCTTGTTGGAAGTTATAAACATCGCTTCGGTAGGGCAACCTGTGTAGGGTATTTGCAGGTAATCTAATAATGTTGGGGCCAGATGAATGAGACAACCTCGTCCGGCCACGGTTTCGACGATGTTAAAAACAATGTATGGCCTTAAATTTTTGAGTTCTTTTATTGTCTGGTTTAAATCAAGCGCAAAAGGCAAGGGCACCGGTTCGTAATTAAGCAGACGCAATGCGGAAGATATTGCCTCGGCCTGCCGCAGGCAATCCAGTTCATCTGCGGAAGCATCGGGGGAAATATCGCTGTGCAGGATTACAATTTTTGTCATTTCAACCTGAAAGAGAAATCATTCATTGACCCGCTTCAGGGCGGACGCAATGATCGAGCTTATTAGTTCTTGGTAGCTTATCCCCACTTTGGTGCAAATTATAGGCAAATCGGAATGAACCGGATGTAAACCGGCGAGGGGATTGACTTCCATAAAATTCGGCACGCCGGCGGCATCAGAACGTAAATCAACACGTCCGGCGTCTTTCAGGTTCAATGCTTGCCAGACCTTCAGGGCGGTTTCCATGGCGCGACGAGCTTCTTTGTCTGTTGCCAGCTTATATTGAACCAGTTCTTCGCAGCGTTCCTTATTTTCATAAGAATAGGCATGTTGTTCGGCGTTGGGATTGAGCAGTATTTCCATTGCGCCTAACGCGCGGGCTTCTGCGCCCGAGCCAAGTATCCCGACAGTGAATTCCCGTCCGGGAAGATAAGTTTCCAGAAGCACCGGCTGTTTAAAGGTCTTTAAAAGATCCCTGCAGGTTTTGTCTAACTCCTGGCGGCTGTTAATTTTCGATGCCGGATTGATGCCTTTACCCGTACCTTCCGCCACCGGTTTGGCGAAAAGAGGATAAGGCATTTTTACTTTCGGTAAATCAGCGGCGGATTCCAAGACACAAAAGTCAGGGGTGGAAATACAAAGATCGCGGACAATATGTTTGGTTATCCCCTTGTGCAAGGTGAGGGACAGCGCCAGCGCGTCTGAAAAAGTATAAGGAATTTTATAGGCGTCTAAAAGGGCGGGAACCTGCGCTTCGCGGCCGAAGCCGTACATGCCTTCGGCGATGTTGAAAACAAGATTCCAGCGATCTCCTGCCGCAAGGCGGCGGACCAGCGACTTGATATTGCCGATTCTGTCCGTCTGATAACCGATGTCCTGAATAGTTTTTTCCAGGGCGTCAATCGTGCTGGGAAAGTCAAATTCAGCTATCTCTTCGGGAGAATATCCTTCTTTTAAGTAGTCGTCGCGCAAATCGTATGTGATGCCGACCTTCAATTTCTTCAAAGCCATAAATAAAAAGAAAGACTCACCTCTCCGGCACACACTTCCTGTTTTAGTGAATATCTTTTTGCTCAGCGTGATTGTCGGGATAGCGGAAGATGTTTCCTTCGTAGTTGCGCAGAATCAGGTCGCCGTTTTGCCATCCGACAGCATATTCGGGAAGAAGGGGTATTTTGCCTCCTCCGCCGGGAGCGTCTACCACGTAGGTGGGCACAGCGTAACCTGTGGTGTAGCCACGTAACCCCTGGATAATTTCGAGACCTTTGCTGATCGGGGTGCGAAAATGGGAAGACCCGGGAATCGGATCGCATTGATATAGATAATAAGGACGAACGCGAATTTGTAGCTGGCCGTGAACCAGTCTCATCATCGTGGCCACGTCATCGTTAATGCCGGCAAGCAGCACGGTTTGGCTGCCCAGCGGAATTCCCGCATCGGCCAGCCGGATACAGGCGGCGCTCATTTCCGGCGTCAGCTCATCGGGGTGGGTAATATGTATACTCATCCACAGGGGGTGGTATTTTTTCAGTATAGAGGTAAGAGCCGGAGTTATTCTCTGCGGCAGAACAACAGGCACTTTGGTTCCGATGCGCAGTATTTCCACGTGGCGGATCTTGTGCAGGCGACCGAGCAGCCATTCCAGCTTATTGTCGGATAAAGTCAGGGGATCGCCGCCGGAAAGCAGGACATCCCGTATATTTGCGTTGTTTTCAATATAGGCTATCGCTTTTTCCCATTTGTCCAGGTCAATCAAACGCTGATTACTGCGTTCGATAATGCGGGAACGAGTGCAGTACCGGCAGTAGGTTGAACAGGAGTCGGTTACCAGAAACAGAGCCCGGTCCGGGTAACGGTGCACAATGCCGGGAACCGGAGAATCGGCGTCTTCATTAAGCGGATCTTCTTCTTCGCCCGCTGTATGCAGACATTCGTCCATCACAGGCACAACACACCGGCGTAGAGGAGAGGAAGAATCTTTGGCGCTGAGAAGACTGGCGTAGTAGGGGGTAATAGAAACGGGCAGAGAACCGGCATGATGCATCATTGCCTGGCGTTCGTTCTCCGAAAGATTGAGTATCTGGGACAGTGTCTGGACGTCGCGGATGGCGTTGCGCAGTTGCCAGTGCCAATCGAACCATTCAAAGCGGGAGATGTCCGGGTAAAACTTTTTACGGAAAAGACGCGAGCGGGTGGAATCTTTAAAAGGAAATGGAATCCTCTCGGACTTTTGTTTAGACGGCTGCGGCTGAGATGCGGTCGCGGCCAGCGAGCGAAAGTCGATTACTTCGTTTTCCATTTGAACAAGACCGGTCAATCGACCAGGAGGTTCTGCCTCCTCTTTGAACAGGGTCTCGTTTTCCATTTTTTTCTCCTTCGGGAGGATTGCTGCACCTCCAAAAAAAATTTTACTACAAAAAATTTGCAACTCTAATTTTTGAATTTAAGCAAATAAAAAAATTTGTCAACATTTTTTTTCAAAAAATGAAAAATTTTTTCAGGCGAAGCTTGTCTTTAAATCTCTCGCGCGCGCATTCCGCGTTTTTATTTACCCCAATTCTCCGTTCCCGGTTTTTTTATCAGACATCAATTGAAGATGTTGGCGCTGACGGGAGCTCAGATGACACGCCTGTAAAAGAACGGAGATGATTCGGGGTGAAACTGGAGCCGGTGAAACAAAACCGGCATCCTTTTTTCAGCAATACGCAAGGATTCGCGGCAGTGTTTAGTCATTATTTGTGGCCGGGGATATTTACGCCGTGCGCGCGGCAATTCCGGCACATAGCGCAGGTTTCCGTAGATTCATTCCGTTGTTGACGCCTTGTCCGGGCTTTACGTCGCTTTCAGCCCCAAAAGGGATACAGGGGGGACGATGTCTCCTGCAGGCAATCATGAATTTGCCCCATCGCTATATTATTTGATTTTACGGCTAAAGACTCCCGAGATGCTTGTCGATGTAAAAAAGAGGTGGGCAAATCCGATTTTTTCGAGTAACAAATCCATGTAGAAACGCATTACGGCTCCTGGAGGAGAAGCAAAATGCCCGAATTGCCCGAAGTGGAGACACTGTGCCGGCAGTTAAAAAAGAAGATTTGCGGCAGAGAAGTTTTAAATAATGAAGTGTTCGACAAGAAATTAGTTCCTGTGAACAGGATTCGGGACAGCAAGGTGGTTGACGTAAGCCGGCGGGGAAAGACTATTGCCATCGGTCTCGATGACGGCCGTACCATAATAATTCACCTGAGAATGACAGGAAGGCTTCTCTGGCAAACCGCTTGCGATGTACCCAAATACGCTCGCTGGAGGTTGTCGCTGGATAATGGCGAGGTGTTTTTGATAGACCCGCGCCGTTTTGCTACGGTGAAGGTATCAAAAGAACCGGAGAGCCGAAACAACCGGGAAATCTTCGACGATTTTAATCTGCGAATGTTTGTTGAGCTTCATGGTCAGCGCAGAACGAAAATAAAATCACTGCTCATGGACCAAAACGTCATAAACGGCATCGGAAACATCTACGCGTGCGAGATTTTGCATCGGTCGGGTATTCATCCGGCCAGAGAAGCGGCTTCATTGAGTAAAGCGGACTGGAAGCGACTGTTGCACCAAACCAGAGCTGTTTTGGGCAAAGCGATTAAGAAGAGGGGCACGTCGATTTCTGACTGGCGCGATCTGTACGGGCGCAAGGGTGAAAATCAGAACGAGTTGACCTGTTATGGCAAAGCAGACAGCGCCTGTCCTTTTTGCGGCGAACCGATACGCCGCGTCAAACAAGCCGGAAGAGGAACTTATTTCTGCCGGACCTGCCAAAAGTAGCACGGGAAAGCGCAATACAGCTTGAGGGGAAATAAAAGTTGTGGCGTAAAAGCCACGTTTTATTTATCGTCCGGAGTGGGATACGCGTCTATTATGAACTGACGGATTTTGCTTTTAGGGGGTATTTCTCCGACGGACACCACCTTATTATTAATGACCAGCGCCGGTGAACCCATGACTCCATAGCGTCCTATTTCTTTTGCGTCTGTAATGTGACGCAAATCGGCGGCTATCTGCATCTCGGCAAGCAAATCACGGACATTTCTTTCCAATTCATCGCAACGCGCACAGCGCATACCCAGAACGGCGATACGCAAACCGGCAAGAGGTGCTTCCGCGACCGGCAGGCCGTGTTCTATTTTAAATTCACGTAAAAGTGCGTCGCCGTAATCATTTAACGCGGAAGAAGGGATATAGTTCTTTGCCGATATTTCCGCAAGCAGGGCTTTTTTTATCTCTTCATCGTTTGTATCCTGGTGGGCAGACGTTATTTTCCTGAAGGCGTCTTCCCATCCGACAATTCCTACGAAGCGTCCGTTAATTATAATTTGCTTTATTTGATTTTTTTCCATGTGTTCAAACACCGTCCGGGAATATTTATTTTTTTAACTGGATTTTACCCGCTTTTTTGCCCAGCCAGTCTTTAATTCTGTCAGTCAGCATTGGCCTGCGGACAGTAAATTTTGTTTCTGCCTTTTGGTCTGACAGCATGCATGTTGCCACGGCGGTATATGCGCCTGCGGGTATCGGTTCCTGGGTGATGACCACAATCTGATTGTATGTGCCGTCTTTCGAGTACGTGCCGGTAATATTGGCCTTCAATATTCCCGTGACCTTTGCCAGCGGAGATATCTTGGCCTGAAAAGAGCCGTCAGGATTTATTTTACCGTCAGCGACGACGACGTTGGTGTCGCCAGGCCCCGCCAGGCTGATGAAAACGGAATCGTTCGGCGGGAAGCCTGCTCCTTCAAAAACGATGTCCGTGCTCATTACTTTGGCTATGCCCAGATTTATGCTGTCAGGGTTTACGATAAGCTGTGGTCCTTTAACGGCAGGGTCTAATTTGTTGGTGTTTTCACAGGCGGATATCAGGACAGTGCCGACTATGATAATAAATATAAAAAGAAAAGGTCTGGTAAACAAAAGGTTTTGTTGTTTAAAAATCATTTTATGCCCTCCCTTTTTTTATTAATAATAGCCTTGAACCGATATTGCGCGCAGAGATTGTTGCCTTTTTTGGGGTGAGTATAAGAAGAACAGGCCTTTATGTCAACACACAGTTATTTCCAGCAGGCGCTCAACATTGCTTGAAACTAAAAGATATCAAGTGTAAACTATGAATCAGGCCGGAGAAGACCAGATGATCGCCGGTAGACTTGAGCTGCCGGAGGAAAGTCCGAGCTCCGCAGGGCAGGATGGTCGCTAACGGCGACCGGGGGTGACCCCAGGGAAAGTGCCACAGAAAAGATACCGCCTCGCGCAAGCGGGGTAAGGGTGAAAAGGCGAGGTAAGAGCTCACCGCTTTCCCGGTGACGGGAAAGGCATGGTAAACCCCATCCGGAGCAAGACCAAATAGGAGAACGTTTGAGGGCGGCCCGTCCGATGTTCTCGGGTAGTGTCGCTAGAGGCGCAAGGCAACTTGCGTCCCAGATGAATGATCATCGTCGCGCTCGCGGGTAACCGTGGCGTGAAACAGAACTCGGCTTACGGTCTTCTCTCGTGCCTGATCAATTTTTCTGTAAGAGCGATTTAAATGAAAATGGTGCCGAAGCCGGGATTTGAACCCGGACGGGTGTAACCCACCACCCCCTCAAGATGGCGTGTCTACCAATTCCACCACTTCGGCATAAAGCAGTTATTTCTTTTCCGGCGTTGCGGGAAGAGGCATTGCCTGTTTCTGAGTCGCATCAGGGCTTGCCGGTGCGGATTCCTGCTGAGTCACGGGGGCGTTGTAACGTTCCACTATCGAGGAGCTTCCCTTGGTGGCCATGTAGGCAAGCGTCAAGGAAGTAATCATAAAAACTATCGCCACCGTGGCGGTCAGCTTGCCCAAAAAAGTACCGGCTCCCGACGAACCGAAAACCGTCTGACTGGAGCCGCCGAACGCGGCGCCCATATTCGCGCCTTTGCCTGCCTGCAACAGAACAACCAGAATCAGGACCAGACAGGTTAAAATATGTATCAGGGTAACAAATGTCTGCATAATGATCGAATCTCTTAATCTCTATAATTTAATTTTGCCGGGCAATTAGCCCTCTGGCGCATCTTTTATTAAGGATATTTTTTTCTTATCCTCATTAATGCGGCTGGACAATATCAAAACGCGGAAAAGTCGTCAACTTTTTATTTTTACCAAGAAAATCAAACCAATTCGTCTAGCGGCTGAGCTTTACTCCCACACGGTCGCAATAAAGGTTTATGGGACAGGCGCTGCAGAGCGGTGAAACAGGCTTGCAGGTGCGCCGTCCGAAAGCGACCATCAATGTGTTGTAGATTATCCAGTGGCGGCACGGCAGTTTTGCCCGGAGGGCGAATTCCGTTTCGTCCGGCGTTTTTGTTTTGACGTAGCCCAGGCGGTTGGAAATTCTGTGCACATGCGTATCCACGCAAATACCGGGCTTGCCGTAAGCCAGAGAGATAACCAGATTGGCGGTTTTGCGCCCCACACCCTTGATGTCCAGCAGTTCTTCCAGATTATCCGGCACGCGCGAATCAAAGTGTTCAATTAACTCCCGGCAGACATGATGGATGGTACGCGCCTTGACGCGGTAAAAACCGACCGGATAAATTGTTTTAGCAATTTTAGATTCCGGAACTTTTAACATTTCCGCTGGTGTGGCAGCCAGCTTAAAAAGCCTTTCGGTGGCGAGCTCCGTCACTTCATCTTTTGTCCGGAGGCTGAGCAAAGTGGAAATGAGAATCACAAAAGGGTCACGCTGATTTGCCGCCAGATGCGATACAATCGGCAGCATTCCGACTTTCAGCTCTTTTTTCAGGATTTTAACGATATCGTTTATATTTTGATCTTGCATGGATAATTTTTACAGGCAAAAAGCAGGTTCTGGCGCGACAGATTTAATAAGTTTTTCCGCGGCATTTTCCTGTGATGATTTACCGGTTACGGCCAGCCACACGCTTCCTTCCGCGCCACAGACGCCCCCTGCCGAAACCAGTCGCGCTTTTGCGCCGGTAAGCAGGGCGATGGCATCGAGTTCGGTAAAAACTTCTCCCGGCGCGGGCATAAGCCGCGGACCTTCGCCTCCGGGCGCGTTCATCAAGGCTACCATTTCATCGAGATTGCCGCTGACGCGTTTTTCCAGGCCAACCGGTATTATCAGGCGCACGCGCCTTCCTACAACCACGCGCAGAGCCGCGCCGATTGTTCCGGATTTGGAATCCGCAATTAAAATTACCGCCCTTTTGTTTTCTACATCCAGCGCATTGGCGCCCTTAAGGATAACATCTCCCTCTTTTAGATTATCGACAACATCAAAAATAGTTTTGCCCTTCTGCCAGACGCCGTTTTGTATAACGACATCGCCGGGAAAACCGCTTTGATCCGCAAGCCTGCCGCCTTTTGTCTTCGGGCCGCCCGGAGGCAAGACAATGCCACGGAAAAAACGGTGGCGTGAGAAAGACGACTTTTTATCGATTTTGGCCAGCATTTCTTCGGCGATATAGCCGTTGGTTGTGCCCGCAATGATGACAATTGTCCCCTTTGTTCGAGCGCCAACCACGGCAGGGTGCTTTACCATAGCTTTGGCAATGAGGCGTTTGCCCGCCGCGGGCGTGATGATGAATTGCTTCATAAGCCTTTTTCCTTTCCGCTTCCCGCGATTAATGGATTTTTGACCAAATCATAAGACATAAAAGAGACCACAAAAGGTAAATGATCAAATTTTTTTGTATGTGTTTCGACAAAGCCGATTTTTTCATACCACTTTTTCAGCTCAGCTTGCTCTGCGATAATGCCGATGCTTACTTTTTCGGCTCCGGATTGTTTTGCGGCATTGAAAACATGATTAACTAATTTCCCGCCTAACCTTTGCTTGCGTTTCTGCGGCAAGACAGCCAGCCTTTCTAAATAACACAGATCGTTGCCGATTATTTCGTAAGCCACGCAGCCGCATGTCTGGTTTTCTTCTTCCAGAAGCAAATAAATCGCGCCTCTGTCCATGTCTTTTTTAATCCAATCAGTCTCGCAATTGGACGGATGCCGGGGCGCGGTTTCTTTGGTCAGGCCAAAACGCACAGCCACATCATAAAATGATTTTCTTATAATATCGGCCAGCAGCGGAATTTCTTCCGGCCCGGCCTGACGGATTTTAAACTTTTTCATTTTGTTTCCCATAAAAAAGTTTATTGAAATCAATTTTATCGTTTTTTTAATCGATTAAAACAAAACCATACCTGTTTTGAACAGTATTTTTGTTCTGCGGGACATCAAAACATTGCCTGCCCGTATTTATCTTTATACACCATTTCCGCGACTGTTTTGCGCGGCGGGCCTTCGCGCAGCGGCAGCACGGGCCGGCCGATGGGAATTACCGCCACGACTTCCCGTCCTTCCGGCACCGCGAGGATTTTTTTGCACGCTTCATGATTCATCAGTCCGACAATTACCGTGCCCAGACCCAGTTCATGGGCTTTGAGGCAAAGCGTCTGCACGGCAATGCCCAGGTCAAACATATACCAGTTGGCAAGCGAGGTGGATTTCTTGCCGTTGTAACAGCCCGAAATATTGGTTTTGGCGCAGGCCACAATCAAGGCGGACGCGGCCAATGAGCATTTTGTGGCCGGATTTTTTTCCGTGTAAGTTCCGGTTACGGATTCGATGAGCGCCTTGTCCCGGACAACAATGAATTCCCATACCTGAGTATTGGCCCATGAAGGAGACCAGCGCGCGGCTTCGAATATCTGTTTAAGCTCGTCGTCACTCACCGGCTCATCCGTAAATTTTCTCACGCTGCGGCGTTTGAGTATCGCTTCCTGCAGTTCCATCGTTAGACCTCCATTTTATGCGTTATGTCTTTGCCGGGAATATAACCCGTTCTTATTCAAGAGTGCAGCAGATTTTTTTCGAAAAGCGCGCGGGCTTTTTGCGCCACGGAAGAAACCGAAAAATCAAGGCTTTTGTAATCCGCCTCCAGCGTGCCGATAAGTTTCATCTCAATAGTGTTGACTGCGCGCGTATTGAACGAAAAAAACCCCGGGCGAAAAAGCATATCTGTATTCTTGATCAAAAGCAGATGTATCGGCGCTTTGCAGTAGCGCGCGATGCTGAACACCCCTTTGTTAAAAGGGGCAAGCTTTCCGTCGCGGCTTCTGGTGCCTTCCGGAAAAACAAACACTATTCCTCCATCCGCCAGATGTTTTTTTATCGTTTCCAGATTATTGATCATTGCCGCTCCCATCATTTCATTGGGCGCGGAGGGGATATAGCCGGTGTTTTTCAAAAACCAGCCGAAGATAGGAACCTTAAAGAAAGTGCTTTTGACAATAGTAATCTGCCGCGGAAAAAGAGAAACAAGCAAAATGGGATCGAGATAAGATAGGTGATTGCAGACAATGATCGCCGAGCGGATTTGTCGCACTTCTTCGGGAATATCGAACTTTGTGCGGCGTATCAAAAAGCGCGTCACGCCGAAGAAACATTTAAGGTGAATGTGGTTAAGGTTTTGCAGTGCCGTGGCACGGTTTTCCGCGATAATATAAGCGGGAATGTATAAAATTACCAATAAAACCAGAAAGCCAAAAAGGAAATACGTCCACAGAAGCACTGTTATACAAAAATCATAGATGCGTTGGATAATTTTTGTCAGGCGCATTAAGTTCAGGAAAACTTTCTTAGTATTAAGATTGTATTGACACCGCCGAAAGCGAAGTTTTGCACGGCTGTAGTTTTGACGGGGTGTGTCAACACTTTCTGGACGTGCTTGATAATGGCGCAGCGCTCATCTATTTCTTCAAGATTTATCGTCGGCGCGATAAACCCATCTTCCATCATATACAAAGACATGATGGTTTCGATGGCGCCGCAGGCGGCCATGGTGTGGCCGATGTAGCTTTTTAGAGCGGTTACATAAGGATGATTGCCGAAAATCGCCCCGATCGCCTGCGCTTCGATGATATCTCCCATTTTGGTTGCCGTGGCGTGCGCGCTTATCAAATCTACGTCTTGCGGATTGATTTTGGCGTTTTCCACGCCGAGACGTAGTGTTGCGGTAATGCCGGCGAGATTGGGCAGAATTAAATCCCCACCGTTGTTGTTGCAGGCAAAGCCGATGACTTCCGCGATAATATTAGCGCCGCGTTTTCTGGCAAATTCATATTCTTCGAGCATCACCGCGCCGCCGCCTTCCCCGACCACGAGGCCGTCGCGCGATTTATCAAATGGACGGGGCGTGCGCTGTGGTTCATCGTTGAAAGCCGTCGAGCAGGCCAGAAGATTGTCGAACACGGCAACAGTTATCGTATCATATTCGTCCGCGCCGCCGCAAAGCATGGCGTCCTGCAGGCCGTATTTTATTGTTTCATATCCGAAACCGATGGATTGACTCGCCGTCGTGCAGGCAGTGCCCGAAGAGATAACCCGCCCCGTAATGCCGAACATTTTAGTGATATTGACCGCCGTCGTGTGCACCATGGATTTCAGATAGTCAACCGCGCCGATGCCCTGATAGGATGCCTTGTCTTTTGCTTCAAAAAAAATTTTATAAATATCCCGCTGGACGGTGGGCGAGCCGTGAATGGAGCCGAACGCTACACCCAGCTTGCCGGAGGTTATAAAATCCTGCGTCAGGCCTGCTTGCTCAAGGACTTCCTTGGCGACCTGGCAGGCGTAATAGGCGACAGGCCCCATTGTCTTGCGGTGCGACCTTTTGAAATCGTATTCAATGGGATAATCCACTGTTCCGTAAACGCGGGAATGAATAAAACGACTGATTAATTCGTCTTCGCGCAGCGGTTTAATCCCTGATTTTCCTTTTAAAAGATTTTCGGTAATCTGCTTTTTGCCGTGGCCGATGGGCGTTATTGCCGAGGCCGCCGTAATAACAACTCTGCGTTCCATAAGCTATTATCCCGCCGTTTTTCTTGTCTGAATAATCCTTTCTATATAATCGCAAATCTGATTTATCGTACGGATGTCCATGGCTTGTTTTTTTTCTTCCTGGGTGAGTTCAAAACCAAGCATTTTTTCTATTTCCAGTAACAGCTCGATGGCGTCGATGCTGTCAAATTCATACTTTTCGCGTAAATTGTCGTCCATGCCGGGATTTTCTATCTCAAATTCCCGCGAAAAAATGTTTTTGATTTCCTGCTCTATTTCCTGACGTGTCATTGGCTTTTTGCTAACTCCCTTGATTTTTTTTAACAGACATTTTTCTAATCTTCTACAATTTACCCGCTTTGTGATAATGAGGCCGAAGGACGAAAAGCAATCTCGCCCCTGGAAACAGATTACCGTATACCCTATTAGCTTCCGTATTTACAATGAAATTGCACGAAAAGTTAGCATAAATTATTCGCCGCGTCCACAAGATTAAGAATTCCATCCGGTTAGTCGATTAAAACGCTCTGCTCCCGTGATTTGCTTGGCGACACTGAATGCCCCCAGGATGCTTCCCAAAACTCCCGGCGCTAACGCGTTTTGCCCCGCCAGAAAGAGGCCGGTCACCGGCACATTATTTAATGACGCGACTTTCATTAATTGACTGGCGGAACGCAAGACACCGTAGCATGAACCTTCGGGACAATTAATGTAGTCGCGAATGGTTAAGGGCGTGAAGATATCGATAATCTGAGCGTTTTTGAGCGGGCCAAAAACTTTTTCGGCTTTCTGCAGAAGTTCACGCCCGATAGCCATTTTTTTTGTTTCGTAAGCGTGACCGCGTTTTCCGGAGAAGGTGTTTTCCCACTGGTCCCATTCCTTATATAAGGATCTGGTAATAATAGAAAGCAGGTTGCTCTGATGACTGCCACGCCTGATTTGGTAAAATATTCCGTCTGTTATTGTTCCTTCTTCATCGGCGGTTAACTTGTAGATATTATGTGAAGTTTCCGGATGCACGGTTGCGTCCACGCTTGCTTGCACGCCGATTACGCCTTCGGTTTCCTTCAATTCCAGGATTCGCTGCCGGTATGACGGGCGGACTGAATGGGGCTGTAGCAGTTTCAGCAAAATTTTCGGATGAATGTCGGAAATAACAGCATCGGCAGACAGCTCTGCGCCGGATTGTAGCCGTACCCCGTTAATTTTCTTTGCCCCGGTAAGTATTTCATCGGCGCCATTGTTTAAGACGAGTTCCCCGCCCAATTCAAGAAAGCGGCGGACGAAGACCTCGGCCATTTTTGAGCCGTTCTCCTTCAGGCGCCAGGCGGACAAGAGGTAACCGGCCATGACCATGTGGTGCAAAATTACGGGACATTCTGCTGCCGGCACACCGAAAAGTTGGCAGGGTACGCCAAGTACTGCGCGCAGGCCGGCCGACACATCGATATTATCCAGGAATTTGCCGAAGGGTTGATAGTAATCGGTGTTTTGAAAAGGATCTCCCTGGTTAAGCAGGAATGAAGGGTTCGTCATTTGTTTCATTATCGTCCGCAAATTATTGGTGATAATATCTATTGCCCGGGCTTCGCGGGGGAATGATTTTCGCAGATTATTCCCGTACGCATCAAGATTTACGGGTAAATCAAAAATAAAATCGTCAAAAATGTAACGGTCGATAAAACCTTCCTGTTCTATTTTAAAAAAGAGTTCACTTACTTGTATCCCCATAAGGGAAAACATTTTTCTCAGCGGTTCGTTTTCTCCCAAAGCTCCGACATAATGAACTCCCACGGGGCAATCAATGCCGGCACGCCGGTAAGAACGCATCAGGCCGCCGGGCAGAGGATTTTTCTCCACGATAGTAACCTGATAATTCAGGCCGGCTAGAAGAATTCCCGCGCTAAGTCCGCCGATACCGGAGCCGATAATAACGATGTTTTTTCCTTCTATGGTGTTTTTCATTTTAGTTCTTGATAAATATTTTTTGTTCGATCAGTTTCCGAAAGACTGAGCTTCAATCAGTGTCATGACCAGAGAATAGTTTGTCCTCTCTTCGGCATGCAGTTCAACGCGCCGATAGATGTTGTCTTTGTCACGGGCGGAGATAAACGTGATATGCCTTTTTATGGCGCCTTCCGCCGTATAGAGTTTGACAGAAATATCTTTTTCTCGACTGGCCGAAACGTCAATCCATTTTCCGTCATCTTCGAGCCAGCGGCAGACGGTTTCTCCTTCCGTCAACAAGCCGCTTTGATAAATTTTTCCCTTCGGGGCGAAGAACATTAGTTTTATGTCGTCAATCATTTTCCGGGAAAAATTTTCCGAATTAAAAGGAGGCAAGGCGCGATTGACCGTCAGCAAGCCGGAATTTTCCTCAGCTTCAAAAAGTACCATTCCTTCCGCGGTCATGATGGCGCAGGACACCTCGCGCGAAACGGGATCAGCTAATGTAATGCCGATAACGGTGCTGGTGATATTGCCCGGCAGGCGTATTTCAATGGCGTGGATCAGGCGCTGTCTTTCTTTTAAAAAAGGGAAAGGACAAGTCGTATCACCCGCGCGGGGCGCATCAATTATTTTCGGCAAAGACTGGCAGGAGAAAACGAGCAGCGATAAAATCAACACGGCTTTTATTTTCATTGTACATCCTGAAAGATTTCTTCGGGGATTGCTTTATTGATTATTGTGCCGGTGAAGTCGATTCTGGTCACGGAATTTTCGTTTTCGACGATTTTAACGGTTTTGACCGCTTTGTCTTTTTTCGACAGCGTGATGAAAATGTTTTCAATCATTCCGGTCATGTTTTTTCCCGTAGGCGTCAACGTGATTTCCAGATTTTCCGTTTCCTTTAAATCGGCTTGAAAGGAAGGATTTTGATCGAATTTACCACTCATCCAGGCGCTGATTTCGTTCAGAACGATGCTCATTGCTTGTACCCCGCCTGTCTGGTCTTCGATGAATTTTCCGCCGGAAAAAAAGTAGCGTTTCGTTTTTCCCTTGTGGGTAATTATCACGCTTTTCAGCGGCTTTAAATATTCCCAGCGCAGCGAATCGGGGGCGGCGTAGTAAAAGCGGCCTTCCGAAACCAGCGGTTTAGCCAGAATTTTCATTGATTTATTTTGTGTAAATTTGGCCTGAATGGAGCGGATTTCCGCGGCGTCTTTGCGCAACTGTTCAAAAGCGTCGGCAAAAACGTGGCCGGAGGAGAACAGGAATAATAGAAATAATGCGACGACAGGAAAAAAAAACGGGGAAAACGTCCGAAAAATTTTCATCAGCAAATACCGCCGTTAATATTTACGACCTGTCCGGTCATGTAAGAAGAGTCGTCCGAGCATAAGAAGCAAATGACTTTTGCCACTTCCTCCGGTTTGCCCGGGCGTTCCATGGGAATCATTTTTTGCATTTCCAGGATGGGCGTTCCTGCTGTCATTTCCGTTTCGATTAATCCGGGAGCGACGACATTGACTCTTATCCCGAAGCGCGCCACTTCTTTGGCCAGCGAACGGCACGCGCCGATAATTCCCGCCTTGGCGGCGGCGTAATTTGCCTGGCCGCGGTTGGGCATGATTCCCGCGACAGAAGATACACAGACAATAGAGCCGCTTTTAGCCTTAACCATCTCCCGCAAAATCGGTTTGGTTACATTAAAAAAACCTTTGAGCGTGGTGTTGATGACGCTATCCCATTCATCCTCGCCCATCATCATGAAAAGGCCGTCGGCAGTAATTCCGGCGTTGTTGACCAAAATTCGGATTTTCTTATGCCGGGCGATTATATCCTTAATTTTTTCCGATGTTTGCTGCGCGTTGACCACATCAAACCCGACAATTTCCCCGTCTGAACCGGCATCCCGCACCAGTTTTAAGGTTTCTTTTGCCGCGTTTTCATTAACATTATAATTAATGACCACAAAATAGCCGGCTTTGGCCAACTCGACCGCCGTAGCGCGCCCGATTCCCCGGCTTGCTCCGGTAACAAGGGCAACCTTTTTTTCACTCATTTGCTTGTCTCCTCGCAACATTATATTGATTGATGTCCGCCTCATTTAAACGCAGGGCTTGCAATACCATTTTGGCCAGAACATCTTCTCCACTTTTGATTGTTCCTTCAATGACGGCGTAGTTGTCCAGCGAATACTTGCTGGTGACAAAAACCGTGAGTCTGGTATTTACGGGAATTTTTGTCACATTGAATTCCGCGCTCTTGATTCCGACCAGCCACCCTTTCACGCTGTCCTTGCCCTGATTTTTTCTTTTATAACCTTCCACGATAGCCGCCGTCTGGGCGGCGGCTTCAATTAAAACCAGTGCGTCGACACCCCCTTCTTCAAACAGGGGCCAGGAGGGGCTTACCACCGCAACGGTGATGCCGGAATCTTCCTGGGCATCGAGAACTTCGCTGATTATCTTTATCGGTTCCCGATGCGGGATGATACTGTCAATGTCGATATTAAGCATGGGCTTTTCATCCGCGACCCTTTTAGCTAATGAAAAAAAGCAGTTAAAGTCAACAAAAATCGTTTCCTGTTTTATTTTTGGCGCGCAAAGTTTCCCGATTTATTTTCAAAGCGAACATTGATTTTTTCCATATTTTCCGTTAAGTTTCCCCAGCGAATAAGCCGTGGAAAATGTTTTTTATGACGGAAGTGCAAAAAAATAAATTCATCAATTATTATAAAATGATTCTGACTCCGTCCGCAGAGTTGTGCCGGCAGGATTTTACTTTTTCCGGCTACAGCTACGGCGAGGTTTTTGAACTGGCCGCGGGCATCAAAAAGATGCTTGCTTCCCGCGGCAGGGACAAAACACTTTGCCTGTGCACGGAGAAAAAATCGGTAACCGCCGCCTGCATTCTGGCATCACTTGCCGGGGCCTGTCAGTTGATTCTGCCTTATTCTTTTTCCGCGCACGCGCTGACGGAGATGCACGAAGCCACCGGTTTCGATGCCGCGATTGCCGACCATCCGGAAGAATTGCCCTCGGGCGTGGAAGTTATCACCCCTCTTGCCGGTAAAATATCCGAACTGAAGACGGAGGAAATACGCGATCCGGATAAACCTTTTTTAAGCCTTTTTACCGGCGGTTCCACGGGTAAACCCAGGGTCTGGACGAAGTCACCGCGTAATTTGCTGGCCGAGGCGTTTTATCTGCAAGAAAAATTTCAGTTGACGCAAAACGATTTGTTTGTCGCCACCGTGCCGCCCTATCACATTTACGGGTTGCTGTTTTCCGTCCTGGCTCCTTTTGTGGCGCAGGCTCAGATTCTTCCCGATATTTATACCTTCCCTCAGGAAATAATTTCCGCGATCAACAAACACGGGGCCACCGTGCTCATCAGCGTGCCCGTTCATTATCGTGCTCTTCATGTGGATAATTTGTCGGTGGGATCATTGAGAATCGCCTTTTCCTCTTCCGGGGCGCTCAGCAGATCCGATGCCGCGTATTTTTATAAGAAAACCGGCGTGGGAATAATAGAAATCTATGGTTCCACCGAAACCGGCGGCGTCGCCACGCGCAGCATCAGCGAGCAAACGGAAAGCTGGAAACCGTTTGATGTTGTTGACTGGAAAATCGACGGCATGAACGGCAAGAGGCTGTGCATAAAATCTGATTTTGCCTCTGAGGAAATGCAGCGCGATGCCGAAGGCTTTTGCATGACCGGCGATGAAGCGAGTTCCGATAAAGAAGGCCGTTTCCTTCTTTTGGGCCGCGCCGATGGTATTGTAAAAGTAGCCGGCAAAAGAGTTGATTTGATTGAAGTGCAAAATAAAATAAAAACACTGCCGACGGTTGAAGATGTCGTTGTTATATCACTGCCTACCGAAAAAGGGCGCGAAAGTATTATTGCCGCGCTGGTTGCCTGCGATCTTACCGAAACTCACCTGAAAAAACTCATGATAGAAATGCTCGAACCTTACGCCGTTCCTCGCCGCGTGAAGATTGTTTCGCGTATCACCAGAACGCCTGCGGGTAAAATTGACCGTTCCAAGATAGAGCAGATACTTCTCTCCGATAAAGATTAAGAAAGTCAGTCCGTTTTTTCTCTTTTTGCTTTCAGCCGTTTCAGACGGTGCGCGAGCGATTCTTTTTCGTCTTGTGAAAAACCATTATTCTGACTGAGCGCGTTCTCCACAAGCATTTTTGCCGCGTTGCAGTCGCGGGCGTGATGCTCCAGCCATTTGGCCATCTCCGAAACGGCGGCAAAATCAAAAGGCGAGATTTCTAAAATTTCCTGCCAGATTTGCGTGGCTTCTTCCCAGCGTCCGGTGCGTTTGCATAAAGAGGCCAATTCTTTTTTGGAGATGGCGGATAGTTCGCCGCCTACCGCGTTTTCGTTAAATACATCCAGAATTTTTCCGGCGCGTTCGGTATCGCGGCGCTTGAACAGAAACCGTGCCGCCGCCAGGTAATCGTCCGCGTGTGAATTATGCACTTCCTGCTTGGCGCAGAGAATTTCCGTCAAATGCGCGGTAAGCGTGGCCATGGAAATAACGTCCAGTTTGTTGTGTTCAAAAATAGCTTCCAGAAGCCGCCCGTCGCGCTGTTTGAGCCAGTCGAAGTAGCGCTGCGGAATTTCCCAGCCGGGAATATCGCCTTCGCGGAATACTCCCAGCACCTCTGCCTCCAGCGTTCCCAGCCGGCTGTTTTCGAGGCGATGCCCCAGAATGCGCCGCGAAGGATGCAGCAAATCCAGATGGGAAAGCTCAGCTATGCCGCTCTTCAGCCGGTTCATAATAAAGCGGGAGGTCAAAAGATTAATATCAAAAGCCTTGCCGTTGAAAGTAACCAGAAATTTCTTTTGCGCGGTGATTTCGGCAAGATAAGAAAGCGCGGCTCGTTCTTCGGAAAAATCACGCGCGAAAATCTGACGGATGTGGAAAGCGCCATCTTCAAACCAGCCCAGGCCGATTAAGAAAGCCATCGTGCCCGTGCCGCCGGAAAGGCCGGTTGTTTCCGTATCGAGAAAAAGGCCTTCCTCGCAGCGGTACTCGCTTAAAGTGTAATCACCGGCCAGAAGCGCCGCCGCGTGCATATCCAGATTCAGCGCTTCACAGATATTGCGCTTTCCGTGGCGGCAGTTGCCGGGCATGATGTCGCTTACCAGAAAAAACCTGCCGTACTTGTTTTCCATTTCTTCACCCCGGACTATTTTTTCCAGAGCGATGGTTTCTCCCCAGAATTCTTTTTTGGGCGCGGCAGTTGGCGCCTGGGGACGGCGCGAAAGAATCATATCCATCCGCCGGCGCAGTTCATCAATTCGCGCCTGTTTTTCCGAAGGTGCGGCAGGCGTTACTGTTTTTTCTCCGGTCAGGCGTCTTAATTTATCAATCGAGCTCATAACGTATTTTGTTATACCAAGTCATTGTCTAAATATCTATGCGATTCTTTATTTGTATAATGAGAATTTCTTTTTGCCATTGATTTGCATATTATGATTATTTTTAATCATCTGATTTATCAGTAATAATGTCGAATATTATCGTTCCATATTACGATACGATGTGGTTTATTTAGATTTCCATCGTGGTCTTGATAAATTATATTTCCATATAACTTTATTTAAGCTCCAAACATTCGGAGAGTGATTATGCCCAGAAAAATCGAATACTACAGGAGTTACGGAGATAAGCTAATCAGCATCTTTGTAAAATTGCTTTTTGAGGATCGGTATTATTCCTTAAATGAGCTTGTAAGTTTTCTCGGATGTTCAAAACCGACGGTTCTACGCTTGATTGAAGACATCAGGCGTTCTTACCGTGTAGAGATAGAAGAAGAAAAATAAGAAAACGGGAAAAATATATCAGGATGAAGCGCCCTCTGCACCAGCCGCAGCTTTCACCTTTCACGGAATCAAAATGGGATGTTCTTCAGATGTGCAAGACATTTACCCAAAATCTTCTCGGAGCAAAATTATTCGAGGGAGGCGCAGAAGGCACCTACAAAGTGATAGTTTTAAGAAGTTGTTTGGATTGAGGATTACTATTTGAAAGGTTTGTCAAAAAGTAAGCTGGATCTCCGCATTTGGCAATACGGGTTTTGTTTTGCATGAATTGTTAAGAGTAAAGATTTGATCCCTATCGTTGCTCTGGATAAAAAACTGGCGCAGGTTGCCGTTACCCTGCACATAAAATACTAGGAAATGTATTGAAGGCAACGGCTTGGAAATAGATGGACGTTGTTATCCCTGTTTTACTATTCTCTATTAGCATTTTCTATTGTGCGGGCTTCTGAAGTATGAGCACCATGGAAGGCAGAGTGAGCTTCGAGTCAGGCCCCCGCTGTGTTCCCGGGGCCATGTAATCGCGCTCGACGAGCGACGCCTTGTCGCCGGGCGGGATCACGAGCTCTGTGTCTTTCACTGACAAACAGAAGCCGTGGGTCAGCGCTCGCACTTTCTCGTCTTCACAGTTGCGGGTAAAATAGTAGACGTAGAGCTTATCCAGGTTATTTACTCCCGTGTACCACTCCGGCTTCGCGCTGCCCTCGAGCTTTGAGCCGTCGACATTCTCTGCGCCCAGCCTTAGGCGGAAGTTGTTGACCCCCAAGCTGACGTAGCTTGCATTTCCGGTTGCCGTACCCAGAGTTCCAATCACTGCATAGACTTCGCGGTTATCGAACCCATAGCCGCCGCTGAATTGGTAAGTTGCGTCCTGCGTGTCCGCGAGACAGTCCATCCCAATGTTGTCGCATAGCGGTCCAACCAGATTGAACGGGGACGACTGCGTGTCGATAAAAGACCTGGCCTTGTCTGAGCAACCAGTGGTATCGACGCATGGTTGCCCCCATGCTTGGCTGACTTTCTGCACAAGTTGGTTGAGATCGTCCTTGAGGTACGCTTCGGAAACCGCCTTCCTCGGTTCAGGACTGTTGTCCTCCCATGCCGGATAAGGCTTGGGCGGGTATGGTTGAGAAGCGCGGATGCGCAGAATCGACAGCGATGGATTGTTCCTCCAGATATCTGAAGGCGTGCCCTCCTTGCCACCGTCTTCCGGGAGAGAGTAACGAATTCCTGAAACGAAATCGTCGGCGTCTTCACCAAGGCCAATTCTCATGTTCGCGGGTATGCTCTCGGTAAAGATGTCTTGATCAGCAACCGAAAGATTGTGCAGGATTCGTCGGATTTTCTGATCCATATACCGGTCGGGCGTAATGATAAAGTACCGGAACTGACCGAAGCTTCCGCCTGACCGCCTTTCAATGACCACGTTGTTGTTGCTGTCGCTCAGGCTGTCGAAAGTTAAAATGCGGTCCTGCGCGGGACGACCAGGGACCGTGTGGAAGAAAACGTCTTTGGCGCCGATCCGGTTGATAAAATGGTACGTATCGTTGTCTGTCTTATAGGCGTCTTTGCGGGTGAACAGGTAGCTCTGTAACCCGAAATAGACGGCCTTCGGAGGCAGGAACCCGAAAATGACAATTGCTTCATTCGGGTCAAAACGGAAGCTTGTACTGTATCCCTCCTTGGTCGAGCCAAAGGCGTTTTTGGTTGCCGGGTCAATGTACTCATCCGGCCAGAAAGGTAGAACCGACATCACATACGGCGCGGTGGGATTATTGAAATAGCAGGTCCCCATCACGTCAAAGAATTTCGGGCAGTCCTCGATTCTCCACATCTGGAAATAGCCATGGGCAACTTCGAAGCCGTCTTTCTTCAATTCTGCCGTGAATTGATCGACGCTGATAACAGCATTGCCGGTGTATTTGTGATGGCATGACGAAATTATTCCCCATGCCATGAGTAAGGCGATGATCTGAAAAAAAACGAGTACCTGTCGACGAGTTGCCATCAGCGTGCCTCCAAGAATTTCTTTGATGGAAAATATTGATAAGAAATTCCTTTTTGTTGAAAAAAGTATATTAAGCGGACTCCTGTGTGTCAAGAAGATTATGGGCATAAGAAGTGGGCGCAACTTTATTGATTACGAATTGCAAGGCAGTATAATTTTCAATCTTGATGCTGTGTGGAATACAGGAAGCACGCAAGAACCGGATGAACCTAAAAAAGGTTTATCTTTAAATAGCCATATATAAACATTAGAAAGCCTCATCTTGCCGCCAGATGCAATCGCCTTTTTTGTTTATATATGCCCATGTATCATCTGCCTCCTTAATTCCACATATACCGTTATAAAATCCGGGAAGGAGTATCGTTTTACTCTGGCTATGCAGTGAAACAATGACGGTTCCTTTATTGTCTATGAACCCGCTTCTGTCTTTACATCTGAAGAACGCAGCATTGTCGCTGAAATTGTCCACGAAGTCAGCAAAAGGTTTGATTGCAATGTCGCCGACTTTATCTATGAAGCCCCATTTATTGTCAATTTTGATGGGAGCAAGTCCCTCGCTGAATTCCAAGATCAACATGCAATCTTCGACTTTGTCGGCATTCATCGCTGTTAACTTTTCGTTGATGCCTCTATCGTTTGTGTCGATATAAAATACCTTGCCTTTTTTATTGACGCAGGCAAATCCTTCAACAAAATCTCTACCCCATTCATATTGAATGCCGATTGCCAGCATGCAGTCTGAGCCACAATAACCAGACTTGCCATTTTTGATGACACGTGCGAACCCTTCACTGAAATCATGGCATTCATCATAATATTCAGATGTACAAAGATGACCACTTCTATCTATAAAACCATAGCCATCCTGAGGATTCACAACAGCATATCCACATGAAAAATTTCTTGCCGTTTCGAAACTGGGCTTTATAGAAAGATCCCCTTTCGCATCTATGTAACCCCATTTCCCGCCAGTCTTAACGCATGCAAGCCCCTCTGCGAAATCCCATGGTTGATTGTCATATTTCATAAAAGGAATTTTCAACTCACCCTGATGGTCGATGTAACCCCATTCATCTTCATGATTCTGCACGAGAGCAAGACCTTCGGAAAACCACAGCGCAGCTTTGAATCGCGGCTCAATAACCACTTTGCCGTTGGTATCAATAAATCCATAATTACCATTGGCACTTACATAGATTAGGTTATCTCGGATTACATTAGCGGCAAAATCATATTTGGCTTCAATAACTATCTTGCCAGTATGATCAATAAACCCGTATTTTCCTTCTTTTTTTATTCTGAATAATGCTGAATTCATATTCACCTCCAAATATCTGTCAGTCTAATTCATTTCTGTATCATCCGGAAACTGTATTCAATAGCTTATTATTGAACAATCATCCACCTGCCTCCTTTTTAAAATCTGATTCACAGATCCCCTTCCTGTAGAACACGGCCATATCCGTTGTTTTCCAGATACCAGTATGTGAAATGTTTTGATAACCAGCTCGCCGCCTTCTCTTCGGCCAATGGCCGGTAGAGGGAGGTATAGATCACCGGAATGCAAAAACGTGCTTCCAATGCATCGAGAGTTCCTGAAACGGCGTTTGGATGGGTCAAAGTACAGTATTCATCCTGATCATAGGGTGTCTTAATGTCCTCATAACTTGCTTCAACCAGCAGTGCCCGCCAGCGATACTTTGTCATTTTTTCGCATTGTTTAAAAAATCGCGCTCTCTGCTGAATGACGGTTGTTATCAGATCAGTCAGTGTTTTTCGTTCCAAGATGAGCAATGTTTCCATCCCCTCAACACTGTAATCGCCTGCTTTCAGCGCCAGGCTTTTTTGTCCTCCGATCCAGTTTTTGAACCTGCTGAAATCAAAAGGATATTGTTCGCGGGTATCGATAAGAATGACTGGTTTTGGAATCTGTCGGGTGATGCTGCGCCCGTCCCTCTTGACTATCAATCGACCCGTTGGAGGCCCTGCCGGGTATTGTTTCTGCATAAGCACTTCACGATCATCTGTGTCGTTTTCATCCGGTTCGATTAAATCAGGCATTGACCTATTCACCATTGTTCCTTGCCTTCAAATATTTATACATCGATATAACATTTTGCCATTTTAACCATTTCTTGTTTAATTTCATTTAATAGCCAACGCGGTGAAATCATTGCCGCATTACCACCGAAGGAGAGCAACCAGCTTTTTACTTCCGGCACGGATGAGGCGGTAAATTTAAGAGTGACTTTATTTTTGCCTTTCTTAACTATTTCCTGATTCGGGCTCCATCTGCGCTCAGCAACAAAAGAAGCCGCCCAGCCCCTGAATTCCACTTCCACATCAAACGCTTCATCTTTCATCACGCCAAAATGCTGGTTGAATGTTTTCTCAAAATCAAACGGTTCCGGCTGAAAGATGATATTTGTCATTTCCACAGCTTTCATGCGATGCACGGCCAGAAGCGGGTCATATTTGGGAGTCTTGTAAGGTTTACCCGGCTCTTTGGCCTTTTGCGCGTGCAAATACATGGCATCATGATAAGAAAAGAGTTTGAGCGGTTTAATATGAAATGTTTTTGGCCGGTTGGCTTCGATGGCATGATAAGTCAGCTTGCAGACTTTTCTCTTTTCCATCGCGGCAATTAAAGTATGAATAATCTGATGGTGCGGCGTGTAATCTATTGTGCCGGGAAACATTGTGGAAAAATTACACTCGCTAATCTTGCCTTCCTGTCCCAACGCCGCCTTGCTTTTGAAAATTGCCCTGGTCGCTTCCTCATAGAGCTTTTTGCCAACAAGATGCTGTGTAAAAGATTTGCATAATTGCAGGGACTGAAGTTCTGCTTCCGTCAGCGGAATATTACGCAATGAAGTCGATGGTTTCTTAATGCGATAATAGTTTTTGTTTCCCTCTTTTGTTTCTTCAATGGTGATGCCGTAAGATTTGCGGATATTGTCAAGCAGCCTCAAGACCGTTTGCTTAGAGCAATTAAGAATACGGGAAAGCTCGGTTAATGAGTAACGCTCACCTGAAAATAGCAGACGCATAAATAAGCCAATCAGCTTTTCACCGTAACTTTGATAAAGGTCGTGTTTTTCAGGCATGGGCGTCACCTTAATTATTCCGCGCGGTTAATCAAGCTGACTGCAATATTAACCCATCGCCGAGCATCTGTAAACATAAAAAAATAAATCGTGCCGTAATATGGAACGATTTTGTGAGATACTGCATTTACACAAAATAATTACAGGAGGTGAAAACATATGCCTAAAGCCGGCGGGCAAAATAAGTTATTACGTTCAAATACAGACAAAAATGAACGTTTTGTCCTGCAAAACTGCATTGCTTATCTGAATGCTTTAATATCTCCCGAAACAATACTGCACAAGGAAATCTTCGGCGTAATATCGTGGATATTGGGAGATAAATTTAGGCGAGTAGAAAAACAGCTCTGCAGCATGTTATCAAAAAAGGAGTTAGAACAAAGACAGTATGATATTGATAACGCGAACAACACGGATAATTCCATCGATTTAATACATAAAATACTCTACACATCACCTAAAAGCCGCGTCATTAAATTTATCACGCTAGTGAGAAAAGAAATCGCGATTCGCAACAAATCCTTAGCTTATCGGGGCAAAAGTGAAATAGAAAAGAACATACAGAGCCTGGTCAAAAAGTTAAATCTTACACAAGACGACATAAAGCTTTGCACGTTCCTTTATATAACAACAGCATGGCATAAAGCCGAGGAATATTTTGTAACCCATTTAAAGTGTAATGCCGTATCCGGCAGGAGATATTTAAAAGCGGTTTTGCAAATGACCGAAAAACAAATCAACGCGGTTTTATCAGGAAGCCTGGTAAAAATTGAGCTTTGCGCAATAAAAAATAACGGCTTTGCCGCAACAGACGCTTTTGCTGAATTATTGCTAAATCCGTCAGATGAAGGCTTAGAATCAAAATATTTCAACCGGGTTACCACCAACACAAACCGTATAAATAAGCAGGAGACTGATCATCAAAAAACAGAGCACGTCTTAAAGCTGCTGAGTGCTAAAACACAATCTGCCACACACATTCTTCTTCACGGAGCATCGGGTAGCGGAAAAACAAGTTACGCATACAGCATAGCAAATGAATCAGGGCTTCCCGCATACGAAGTAGCCAAAAATGAAAATAAATCAGGAGGCCGGAAAGCGGCAATTAAAGCCTGCGTAAATTCAACAAATAATAAAGATTCTATCATTATTGTAGATAACGCGGATGAGATTCTGAGAAGAAAATATATTTATTCAAAAGATGCAGAAGCGGAGGATAAATACTGGCTGATAAATATTCTCAAAAAGCCCGCGACAAAAATTATCTGGATTGCCGATAATATTGAAGACATTGACGCGGCTGTTCTCGGACACTTTTCCTTCAGTCTTGAATTTAAGCAAATAAACAGGCGTCAGAGAATAGGCGCATGGAAATCAATTCTTAATAAACATCGTTTAAAAAATAGTTTCAGCGACGAGGAATTAGAAGAGTTATCTAAATATCCTGTAAATACCGATGTCATTGACCGTTGCGTAAAGATGGCAATAGACATTGCTTTGCCGGAGAAGAACCATTTGAAAGAGATTGTAATAAAGAATGTTGAAGCCCAAATGGAATTGGTAAGGGACAAACAAAATAATAAAGATAAAATCGAAAATAATTATTCATTGGAGGGGCTTAATGTAGGAGGCGATTTGCCAACCATCATGTGCCAACTTGAAGCCTTTGATAAATATCTCCAGAATTCAGATAGAAGCTTAAACCGGAATTTTAACCTGCTTTTTTACGGTCCGCCTGGAACCGGCAAAAGCGAACTAGCACGCTACATCGGCAAGCACCTGGGAAGGGAAACAATGTGCAAAAGAGCAAGTGATATTATCAGTAAATGGGTTGGCGAAACGGAGCAAAACATTAACAAGGTTTTCAGACAAGCAGAAGAGGAAGATATAATATTGATTATCGACGAGGCAGATACATTTCTTTACAGTCGTGAATGGGCAATACGCTCATGGGAAATAAGGAGCACCAATGAATTTCTCACACAGATGGAAAGATTCAGGGGCATACTGATATGCACCACAAACATGCTGCATGGACTGGACGGCGCATCCATCAGACGGTTTAACCACAAAATAAAATTTGATTATCTCAAGCCGGAAGGCAATGTAATATTTTATAATCGCTTGCTGGCCTCATTAGCCAGCGATCCCTTAAATGAGAATATAGAAAATGAACTAAGAAGCATCAGGCAATTGACACCAGGTGATTTCCGCATTGTACGGGACAGATACTCATTTTACAAACCGCAGGACTTGAACCATCAGCTTTTACTGGAATCACTGACAAGGGAAGCAGGCATAAAGCAATTTCAGCGAGACGGCGGCAAGCGGATTGGATTTTAAAGACAACTGGCGAAATAACATGGGTAATTCAGAAAGATCCCAACCATGGGTATATTAAGGCGGCATTAAGATGGGTTCTGTAGTCAGCATAAAATTTTGTAAGGCCAAGAAATTATCTGAGCAGGGAGATGCACTGGAACAGTTTGTTCTTGGCCTTATGTATATGGGATATTCGGGCGTCGAAGATGTAGGTGAGAATCATCAGGAAGGGATAAAGTGGCTGAAAAGATCCGCGGAGCAGGAAAATATCGAAGCTAAAGTATCTTTGGGTTTTCATCTCGCAATAGGGAAAGTGGTTGAAAGAGATATAAACAAAGCATTGCCCCTGCTCTTGGAAGGAGCTAGGGACGGGCACTGGTTTGCGCAATTAATTGCCGGCTCTATTTATCTAGGGTTATTTGGCGGAAAGACGGATTACCAAGAAGCGCTGAAGTGGCTGACAGAATCAGCGCGGCAAGGAAACATGATGGCACAATTTTTAATTGGAGAATTGTATTTTAATGGAGAAGGAGTGAACAAAAATTATGAAAAAGCAGCAAAATGGTTAAAAAAAGCCGTTGAGCAGGGGTATGCTAGAGCAGGTGCATATCTTGGCCAGTTGTATTTAAAAGGACGTGGAGTAACAAAAGACAGTAGTGAAGCGCTGAGATTATTCAGAAATTCTGCTGAGAAAAATGACAAGCTAGCTCAATATTGTCTTGCCGTAATGTATTGGCAAGGTACTGAGGTGAAAAAAAATTACCAGAAGGCGGCATACTGGTGAGAATCATCAGGAAGGGATAAAGTGGCTGAAAAGATCCGCGGAGCAGGAAAATATCGAAGCTAAAGTATCTTTGGGTTTTCATCTCGCAATAGGGAAAGTGGTTGAAAGAGATATAAACAAAG
>ERZ1026810.82-NODE-82-length-76376-cov-13.412268_pt1 | contig 76376 bp, 82 predicted proteins | sample MGYA00520872_ERZ1026810 | MGnify/ENA primary metagenome ERZ1026810 (study PRJEB33270, sample SAMEA104284477) | anaerobic digester metagenome | biome: Anaerobic digester microbiome; feature: mesophilic sludge digester; material: Anaerobic digester biomass | place... | reverse complement strand
TGCAGCACATTGTAAAGCCCCGCGGCCTGTCCACCCGCTTCAGTCTGTATTTAAGCCAAAGTTAAGCCGCAGTGTAAAGTTCTGTTACAGAAGAAACCGTGTGCAACGTTACCACCTTTTTCTTTTTTACTGAAATCATCTCTCAATTATCTCAACTAAAAGAAAAAAGGTATCTTTAAACATCAGAACGTTCTTTGAAAAACTCCTGGTTTTGGAGTTCCTGAAGCTTTTTTGAGTGCCAATTTTTGGGAGTAGACTAACAGGATTACGGAGCGAGGTTCTATGATGCACAAATAGGACGGTTCCATACACAAGACAGGTTCGCTGAGAAATATTTCAATTTCTCTCCCTACCAGTATGGTGCCAATAATCCAATTCTATTTATTGATGTCAATGGGGATAGCGTAGACGTATCTAATATGTCCAGAAGGAAATTAGAACGATATCAAGCAAGAGTGTCATCACTTAAAGAAAAGAGTAAACTATTCAATACGATGTATACCTCTTTAGAAAAATCGGAAAAGATTTACGTTGCCAAATTTGGGAAAACAGTCAAACGAGAAGATGGAAGTAGGGTCGATGGGCAATTTGAGCCTGATGAAGGGGGAGGAACCATTACATATAAAAATACTAGCATTAATTCACAGGCTTTCATTGAAGAACTTTTTCATGCCTATCAAAATGATAATAAGGATTGTTACGCTACTGGTGATTTTAACTTTGAATTTGAAGCTAAATTAAGTGTAACTGCAATAGAAGTTGAGGCTGGGAACGGTATTGCTTTTATTGGAGGAATGGGAGCTATTCAAAGTAGAGTTTATAATGGAGACTATGGGAATGAGAATATGCAAATTACACCAACCAATGTAAATTCTAAAAGTTTTCTTGATAGCTATAAAATTGCTGCTAATGCTTATGCTAAATATAATAAGAAGTTTTCCTTCATGAATAGGCATTACAAAGCAAGCACAACAGTTTCTCCGTCTAGTTTGATAAAAATGGCAAATAAGGCATATGGCAATTAGATTTTCAATAATTTTAACTCTATGCTGTTTAGGGTTTCCAATATATTCACAGGTGAATATTAGTTTTGATAATGACTGCACGAAAAAGAACTCAGCAGTGTTTGCTTTGACCTTAATAGAGAATTTAGGTGAAAATAAAGTGGTTGAGCTTCTTGAAAAAGATGTAACATTATTGACAACATGGGAAACTGATTCTATAGGTAGGATAAATGGGTTTAGATTAATATCTAAGAAAGAGCTTTCTAAAAGCCTCTTGGATAGCATTGAAACCTTCTTAATTAAAAATAGCAAACGTTTTTTTAGTTGTTATGTTCAACTTCCTGGCTATGATAACAGTGATTCTTATAAGATAATAATAAACAACTTATCTGAAAATAAAGAAGGTCTTTTTGTGAATGCGGCTTTTCCTGGAGAATTGATGACGTTTTATAATTATGAAGTAGTTGAAAAGCGACATGGTAAGTTATCTAAATACAGGTATTTACAGAAACAGATAAAAAGATATCTTCCTCTCTCTCCTTAATAACTATAACAACAAAACTCGGTTCATTACCGGGTTTTGTTATTATGATGAACCTCAGGCAGGGGGATACTCTTTTATTATGGCAGATGCATCTAATATAGCTTTATCAATATCTCTTCTTTTTTTGTCCGGAGAATCCCCCTGGTCGAAAGGGATTAATTGAATCACATAAACAAAATCAATTTCCTCGTTTTCTTCAGGAGCAATGGGAGCATACAATTTGTGAGCAGTTGCTATTACCGGTGAGAAACTGTACAAGTTGTTAAACCTGGATAATAATGTACGAGATAAATTTTTCAATATCATGATCTGATACATTATCCTCAGGATCAAATCTTACATCAGCTTTGCTATGGTCAGTGAATCTGTTCATCTCATCGAAATGACCTTCACAGCTTGAAAATGTACTGACCAGTCCGGTAGAATTAAGGGCCTTAACCAATGGGAGTATTTTAGGTTCAATCTCGTTCATTTAGTTTAAGCAGTAAGAGGACTTTATAATGATTACGCCAGTTTTTGCTTCAGATCGTTTGTAAAGATATAAGATGACAAGAAATCCTTAACGGTCTCTTTCTGGCGTTCGCTAAGCAGCTGAACCTTTTTGAACATCGATAGGAGCTCACGATCCGAGATCGACTGTTCAGCTTTATTATCCTGGTCACCATAGACGAGTTGATCTATTGAGACCTCCATGGCATCTGCAACCTTCTCAACAAGGTGGAGGATGCCTCCGGAACCAACGGCTTCGTAAATGGCGCAGATAGCATTAAGGAATACTCTTTCGACGGCAACGGTAACCCGACCGCTGATCTCAATAAGGGGGTTCTACCGATATTTTAATGGATAGAGGTAGAAGCCTCCATGAAAAAAGTATATGAGCCTGTGAAAATCTTAATGTAAACGAGTAGCTGCGGGCTTTCAGTCTTTCAGGCTGTTACCTCTGCCCAGTCTCTGAATGACCTTCCGTCCTGCCGCCTGCATGCCCCATGACGCATCATTGATGGCCATCTGTACTGCTGCGGCAACCTCGTTGACCATTTCGGGGTAGAGCTCACACAATGACGCAAGTATCTCCATCGCGTATGCCTTTGGCGCCACCGGCACGTTTGGCACGCGCATGAGCGTCATGCAGTAGTCAATCAGTTTCGCATGGTGCGATTGGGGGATGTCACTCGTCCTGCTCCTGGTCAGTACCCTCATCAACGATCTCTGCACGCTCTCGTTGGGTGCTGAGGGCAGTACATCAATGACCAGCGAAAGGAACGGGACCATCGCTTTCAGATCAACGTCAACCACCTTAGCGAGAGCCCATGAGGCCATAAACCCAACCCTCTTTTCAGTACTGGAACAGAGGCCAACCAGTTGTGACAGCAGGTTTGGGTCATTCACCGCCGATTGGGCCACCATTATTATCTCCTCCACGCTTGTGATCCTCCCTATCATACAGGAGAGCTCTTCCCCCACTTCGGTGGTGATTCCTGCCGTCTCCTCCTCTGTTTCGCTGTTTGCCGCACACCTGTGACCTGAAGCATACTGAAGGGCAACAGGTATGTCCGCAGCTGTCATGTCAAGTGTCATCAGCTCGTCAGGCTCCATCCACCTGTACTGATCATGCTCGCTGAGAAGAGGCTTTGATGCCAGGGTATCGCAGATGAAAGGGATGAGCCTGATCCGGATATTGCCGTAATCATGTTCAACGGCTTCCAGCCTGCCGCAGATGACAATTTCCATCCCCAGCTCCTCATCTATCTCCCTGATGATACACTCTTCGTGATCCTCTCCCGGCCTGGTCTTGCCTCCGGGGAACTCCCACTTGCCGGCATTGTTCATGCCCGGTCCGCGCCGCACAGCCAGAACAAGCCTCTCCTCATTGCGTATCACCGCGCATGTAACATCTGTCATGGCTCCCTTCTGATGATGGTCTCATAGTCGGGTATACTGTCCAGCAGCTCGAAGCTTCGCTTTGCAATATCTGTCCTGGCGGCGAAGTGGGTGATTCCGTTTGTGACAACGAGGTATGGGACACCGTAGCTGAAGTTGTAGTTGATAATCTGGTCAAAGACCTCCTGTGTGATCTTCACCTGCGGGGCCTTGCACTCCACTATGAGCACCGGTTCTCCATCCCTGTCGTGTACCAGGATGTCAGCCCGCCGCAACATCCCGTGGAGCCTGAATGATGTCTCAACCTTTATCAGTCCGGGCGGATAGCCCAGGAAACCGGTCAGGTAATTGACGAAATGCTGCCTGACCCACTCCTCCGGAGTAAGTGCCACGTACTTCCTTCGAAGTGAGTCATAAACAAGCCTGTTGCCCGGACCTGCTTTAATCCGAAGTGAACAGGGAGGCAGTTTCAGAGGTATCAACTTTTATTGTATTTTTGGTTACCCTTAGGCAGCACAAATATAAACAAACAGCATCTGAGAACATGAAGACCAAGGAAGATATAGTAAGCAACTGGCTTCCCCGTTACACGGGAAAAGAGCTCAGCTCATTCGGCGAGTTTATTCTGCTGACAAATTTTACACATTATGTGGAAACCTTTGCCAGATGGAACGATGTGCCGGTTGAAGGGAAGGACAAGAACTGGCCCAGCGCCACCGCGGAAGGTATAACAATCATCAACTTCGGCATGGGCAGTCCCAACGCAGCCACGGTGATGGATCTCCTCAGCTCCATCCAGCCGAAGGCTGTGCTCTTCCTTGGCAAGTGCGGAGGGCTGAAGAAAAAGAACAAACTGGGTGACCTTATTCTTCCGATAGCTGCAATAAGAAGCGACGGTACTTCCAACGATTACCTTCCGCTGGAGATTCCTGCGCTGCCTGCGTTCAAGCTGCAGAGCGCCGTCTCCAGCGCCATCGTGCAGAACAACCTCGAGTACTGGACCGGTACCGTTTATACCACCAACCGGAGGGTCTGGGAGTATGATGACCGCTTCAAAAAATACCTGGTTAAAACGAGGGCAATGGCCATTGACATGGAGACAGCAACAATCTTTACCGTAGGTTTTGCCAATGAGATTCCCACCGGAGCGCTCCTCCTCGTCTCTGACCAGCCTATGATCTCCAGCGGTATCAAGACAGACGAGAGCGACCAGAAGGTCACAAGTCAGTTCGCAGACAATCATCTTCGCATTGGCATAGAGGCCCTCACGGAAATAAAGAATAACGGTATCTCGGTTAAACATCTACGCTTCTGATGGCTGTCGATTACAAGGATATAATAAGGGATCTGCGCAACAAGATCTATAAGCCCGTTTATTTCCTGGCCGGAAAGGAGCCATATTATATTGACCATATTACTGATTTCATTGAGGAAAATGTGCTTGACGAGTCGGAGAAGGCATTCAACCAGACCGTGCTCTATGGCCTCGATGTGTCAGTGACACAGGTAATTGAGATCTGCCGCCGCTTCCCGATGATGGCAAACCACCAGGTGGTTGTCGTACGGGAAGCACAGAAACTCAAGAAGATTGAAGAGCTTCTGTTTTATGTCGAGAACCCCCTCAATTCAACCATTCTCGTCATTGCGTACAAGTACGAACTCCCTGACAAGAGGAAATCTCTTTACAAAGCGCTTTCCAAAAGGGGATGGTACTTTGAATCGGACAAGGTGCCGGAGTATCAGATTCCCGGGTGGATTGACAGGTACCTGACCGACAGGGGGATCATGACAGGCGTTGATGCATCGAAGCTGCTTTCGGAGTTTCTGGGCAACGATCTCGGGAAAATTGCCAATGAGCTTGACAAGCTGATAATATCCCTTCCCAAAGAGAATCCGCGCATCACCACTGACCTGGTAGAGCGGAGCATCGGCATCAGTAAGGACTACTCGCCCAATGAACTGTGGAGGGCAATTGTCTATCGTAACCCGCTGAAGGCGGCCAGGGTGGTGAACTACTATGCAAGCCATTCAAAGAGGGAGATCATCATTCTGATTATCCCGGTGCTTTTTTCGAACTTCAGCCGTCTGCTCATCTACCACAGCCTGAAAGACAAGAGTGACGGCAATGTTGTTGCGATGCTGAAGACTTACCCCGGTTATGTGAGGGACTACAGGGCTGCGGCAGCTCTGTACAACGTGGGGGCCTGTATGAACATTATTTCCCTCATCCGGTCATATGACCTGAGAGCAAAGGGGTTCGGCGATGCCGGAAGTGATGCAGGTGATCTGCTGCGCGAACTGGTCTTCAAGATCATGCATTGACCGGCACCGGATTTTCCGGTGCAGTTAAGGGATTGGCGTCCGGCAGGGCTGAGTGGCTGATATATCAGTTCATCTCCGGAGATTCAGGAAACTCTGCCCAGATACGGTATTTGTTGTTGAATGAACGGAGCACGTCACGCCAAACGTTACCCCTGATCGTCATAATCACCTCGGGAGGCACCCTGGCTATCACCCAGGAATTCTCACTCAGCTCACGTTTCAGCTGTCCTTTGCCCCACCCTGAATAGCCCAGGAAGAACCTCACCTGGTCACGTCCTACCGTGCCTGTAGCTATAAGGTTACGGAGGGTATCTATCTCGCCACCCCACCATATCCCGGGCATCACCGGCACGCTGCCGGGCACCTTTTGGCCGAGGGTATGAAGGTAATGAAGGGTATCCGGTGCCACGGGCCCCCCTACAGAGAGGTGTTCATCCCATCCGTCGAAACCATCCACCGCACTGCTGACCATCAGGTCAATCACCCTGTTGAGGATGAATCCTACCGTGCCTTCAGCCGTGTGTTCCGTGAGAAAAACTATGGTACGGTTGAAAAAACGGTCGGTCAGGAAGGGTTCAGAGATAAGCACTCTGCCCTTCCCCGGAATCTTATCCTCGGGGTTGATACTGAAAATATCAGGATAATGTGCCATAGAACACAAATAATACAAAGACAAAATAATATCTTTTGACGGCAAAATCAAGGAAAATAGAGGAAAATAGTAAATTGCACACTTCAACACCAGGAACCATACATGTCTTCCAAACAGTACAAAACACCGTCAATGCTGCAGTCTTTGCTGCCCATTGCCGTGCTGATACTCTTCCTTACCCTCAACGTAAAGTTTTTTCATGATGACACTCTCTCGGGAGCAAACCAGATGGCTCTGATTCTTGCTTCCGCAGTTGCCGGAGTTATTTCAGTAAGTCTCGGATACAAGTGGTTGTCTATCCGTGCCAAGGTTGTCAAGGGAATAGGCACTGCCATGCCTGCCATCCTGATCCTCTTTCTGATCGGTTCCCTTGCCGGAACCTGGATGGTAAGCGGGGTAGTGCCGATGCTCATTTACTACGGCCTCGAGATACTCCATCCCAAGATATTCCTGTTTGCTGCGGTGGTCATCTGTGCTCTTGTGTCTGTCAGTACCGGTAGCTCATGGTCAACAGTGGCCACCATCGGCGTGGCACTGCTGGGTATAGGGAAGGCTCTGGGATTCAATGAGGCAGTGATTGCCGGTGCAATCATATCAGGTGCATATTTTGGTGACAAGATGTCTCCCCTGTCAGATACCACCAACCTTGCGCCGGCAGTTGCAGGCACGGATCTCTTCACACACGTAAGGTACATGGTCCATACCACAGTACCGTCACTGATTCTCACGATGGTTATTTTCCTGATAATAGGATTCACCATTGACCTCCAGGGAGTCACCACCAGTGCTGATGCCGTACAGGCTGCAATAAAGGCGAAGTTCAACGTGACGCCTGTCCTGCTGCTGGTACCGGCCATGCTTATTTACATCATCGCCAAGAAGGTACCGCCGCTACCGTCGCTTCTTGCCGGTACACTTCTTGCCGCCCTGCTTGCAGTCATCTACCAGCCGCACATCCTTAAGGAGGTAGCTGCTACCGGAGGTTCATTCACCAAGCAGGCGTATATAGCCATCATGAAGACAATGTTCGGTACAGTTTCAGTGACCACTGACAATCAAGCGGTGAATGAACTGTTGATTACACGCGGAATGGCCGGCATGCTCAATACCGTCTGGCTCATCATCTGTGCAATGGTCTTCGGAGGAATCATGGAGGCCAGCGGCATGCTCAAGACTATCACAGGAAAACTGATGAAATTCGTACACAACGCGGGGACCCTCGTTGGTTCAACAGTTGCAACATGCCTCTTCTTCAATATTACCGCATCTGACCAGTACCTGTCAATAGTTATCCCCGGCAGAATGTATGCAAAGAAGTTCCGCGACATGGGTTTCAAGCCGGAGCTCCTGAGCCGGACACTGGAAGACTCCGGTACGGTTACCTCTGTTCTGGTACCGTGGAATACCTGCGGCGCCACACAGTCGAGTGTGCTGGGCGTCTCCACATGGGCATACGCACCCTACTGCTTCTTCAATATCATAAGTCCGTTCATGAGTGTCTTCATTGCCTCAATCGGATATAAGATAAGGCGCTACACACCTGAGGAGCATGCCAGGGTGCTTGAGGAGGCCGATGCTGCAGACCGGGAGCTTTACCAGGAGGAGGAGGCCTGAGGGCTTGTGATTTAATTGTAAATTTGCATTGCAGAGAGAAATATTATGCTGTTAAAGCTTTTTATAATATCAGCCATATTGATCGGCCTTGCGCTGGCAGGTCTTGCTATATCCATACTTCTCAAACCGGGAGGGCAGTTCCCTGACACCCATGTGGGTCACAACAAGGAGATGCGGAAGAGAGGTATCACCTGCGCCCGGCATACCGATACAGGCTGCAATCCTGTTGACACCAGGGGCTGCTCCGGCTGTGCGTTGAACAAGGAGTAGTGGTGATGGCTGCCTGCCATAAATAATTGCATTCAAATGGCCATGTGGTACTGATGAATTGGCCGCAGGGTACCGATGAGCTGGCCGCGGGGTATTGATGAACTGGCAGCAGGGCACTGATGAATTGGCCGCAGGGTACCGATGAACTGGCCGCGGGGCACTGATGAACTGGCAGCAGAGCACTGATAAGCTGACCGCGGGGCACTGATAAGCTGGCCGCGGGGCACTGATGAACTTGTCGCAGGGAACTCAGAATCAAAGCAGTCTGAGCCCAGAATCAGAGCAGTCTGAGCCCAGAATCAGAGCAGCCTGAACCCAGAATCAGAGCAGCCTGTATCTCCGGCCAGTGTTACTCCGCAATGATCATCTTTCCAGGATTATCTTTCTGATCCCTTCCGAGGCCCAGCTCTTCATTGCACCCGTTTCATCAGAGTAAACCAGGTATCCCTCAAGAAAATCATGACTCTCAATGAAGTCAATGGCCCTCTCCTTCCCTCCCACCATGCAGGCTGTTGCCCAGGCATCTGCCACCGCACACGTAGGGGCAATGATAGTGGCGCTGAGCAGTGTGTGCATCACCGGGTAACCCGTTCCCGGATCAATGGTATGGGAGTATTTCAGACCGTTCTCCATGTAAAATTTTCTGTAGTTGCCAGAGGTTGCCAGCGCCCTGTCATCGAGTCTGATCGTGGCCTGAATATCTGCACCCGGGGTGAAATTCCCATCTGCCGGAGTATCAATCCCCACCTTCCAGCCCATGCCGTTCTTGTCTCCTGCTGTCCGGATCTCACCTCCAACCTCCACCAGGCACTCTTTTATTCCCCTGCCAACGATGAGGTCAACTGCAAGATCAACAGAATAACCCTTTGCGATGGCATTCATATCAATGAACATGGCGGGGTCTGCCTTGATGATACGGTCACCCTCGAGGCGTACCTTGTTCATACCCACCAGTGCCAGGAGAGAGTCAAGCATCAAGGGGTCAAACCGTTTCATGGCGTCAGGACCGAATCCCCATGCTTTCACAAGCGGTCCGATTGTTACGTCAAACAAACCGCCGCTCTCCGAAGACACCTCTGACGCAAGCCGGAATACCTCGCTGAAAAGGGTATCGGTACGGTCACTCCTGTTGGCATTGATGGCAGAGATTAGTGAGGAGTCATTGTAGATTGACAGCGAGTTGTCAACCACCGCAAAAAGTTCTTCTATATCCTGCCGCAGTGCCATTATATCAAGTCCCGGAGTTTTTTCCACAACAATATGGTATGTCGTTCCCTGGGTCAGACCGTTCAGTTCAACATATTCAGGTTGCGGTGAACAGGAGGCCAGTGACAGGGTCAGGGCTATGACGGAACAAACGGAGATGAGGTGGTTCATAACTTTGTTTATCATTGGAGTAGCATCCGGATTATTCTTCTGTCTTTATGAGAGAGAATGGAGTGAACCTGATGGTTTGTCATCGTGTAAATGAATATATTTTGATACAATGCTTGCCAGCCTGCAGCCATTCATTGCCATAACTGCTGCCTGATTACACCCCGAAATCATCAAACGCAATATTCTCCGGCGGCACTCCCAGGTTGTCAAGCATATTCAGCACAGCGGCGTTCATCACAGGAGGGCCGCACAGATAATACTCAATCTCTTCGGGCTGCCTGTGCCTGCCCAGGTAGTTGTCAAACAAAACATTGTGAATAAGTCCTTTGTACCCCATCCAGTTATCTTCAGGGAGCGGTTCTGACAGTGCAAGGTTGAAGGTGAAGTTGCTGAACTCTTTCTCCAGTTCCCTGAACTCTTCCTCATAAAACACCTCACGTCTTGAACGGGCTCCGTGCCAGAAGGATATCCTGCGTTCTGACTTTTCCGTCTTCAGCAGGTGGAAGATATGAGATCTCAGCGGGGCTATCCCTACTCCGCCACCCACATAAACCATCTCTGCATCTGTTTCCTTTATATGGAAATCTCCATAAGGACCGCTCAGGGTGATCTTGTCACCCGGTTTGCGTGAGAAAATATATGATGAGCATATTCCCGGCGGCACTTTCATCCACTTGTCGTTCTTGTCCATCGGAGGGGTGGCAATCCTTATGTTGAGAATGATAAAGTTCTCTGCCGGGTAGTTGGCCATAGAGTAAGCCCTGAATGTCTCCTCTTCATTCTTTACCTTCAGGCTCCACATATCTGACTTGTCCCAGTCAGGCCTGTACTCCTCCTCTATATCTATATCCTTCCGGAAGTCTGTCTCATACTTCGGAACATAGATCTGGACATACTCTCCTGACCTGAAGCTCAGGTCTTCGCCTTCAGGCAGCTTCACCACGAACTCCTTGATGTATGTGGCGACGTTCCTGTTGGAGACCACCTCGCAATCCCATTTTTTTACTCCCAGAACAGCCTCAGGCACCTTGACAGTCATGTTCTCGCGCACTCTGACCTGGCATCCCAGGCGCCAGTTGTCACGCCGTTCACGACGTGTAAAGAAGCCGGTTTCGGTGGGTAGTATCGAGCCTCCGCCCTCAGTGATCTGGCAACGGCACAATCCACATGTACCACCTCCGCCACAGGCAGAAGGGAGATATATACCGTTGGCAGACATTGTCGACAGCAGACTCGATCCCGGTGAGACAATCATCTCACGGTCATTGACCCGGAGAGTGACATCGCCCCGGGGCATGAGCTTCTGCCTGGCATACAGCAGCAACACCACAAGCAGTATCAACACCAGTACAAATACTGCTATACTCATGAGAACTGTGCCTGCAATTGATAATCCTAAAATCATTTCCTTAAAATTTCTTTATAGCGTAATCCCCAGGAAGCTCATAAAAGCCATCCCCATCAGTCCCGTTAATATGAAAGTGATCCCCAGTCCGCGCAACGGTGCAGGCACATTTGAATAGCGCATCTTCTCCCTTATCGCGGCCAGCGCAACAATTGCCAGCCACCAGCCTATGCCCGAACCAAGTCCGAAAGCAGTGGCTTCGCCAATGTTTGCATACTCCCTCTCCTGCATGAAGAGTGAGGCTCCGAGAATTGCGCAGTTCACGGCAATAAGCGGAAGAAAGATACCCAGGGAGTTATAGAGCGAGGGGCTGAATTTCTCAATTACCATCTCAACAAGCTGCACAATGGATGCTATGACCGCAATAAACATGATGAACGAAAGGAAACTGAGATCCAGGGTGGCAAAGCTGTCACTCAGCCACACCAGCGCTCCCTTCTTCAGAACATACTGCTCAAGCAGGAAGTTGACGGGGACGGTTATCACCAGCACGAAAGTCACTGCAACGCCCAGCCCCATGGATGTCCTGACAGTCTTCGACACAGCCAGGTATGAACACATACCCAGGAAGTATGCGAAGATCATGTTGTCGATAAAGACCGACCTGACGAAAATATTGACTAAGTTTTCCATGACCACTGCTCTTAGCTGGTTTCAATCAATGATTTGTTGCGTGCACGCTGGAACCAGATTATCAGACCAAGGATTATAAGCGCCATCGGCGGAAGAATCATCATGCCGTTATCCTCATAACCGAAGTTGTAAACTCCCAGTTTCTCCATTACAGGATAGCCAAAAACAGTTCCGCTGCCCAGGAACTCACGGAAGAATGAGACGATTATCAGTATCAGGCCATACCCGGCGCCATTGCCTATGCCATCAAGGAAAGAAGGCCAGGGATCGGAAGACATGGCGAAAGCCTCCAGGCGTCCCATCAGGATGCAGTTGGTGATGATCAGCCCCACGAAGACCGAGAGCTGTTTGCTCACGTCAAAGGCGAAGGCCTTCAGGAACTGGTCGACAATGATTACCAGAGTGGCTATGACCACCAGCTGGACTATGATCCTAATACGTCCGGGTATTGATTTGCGTATCAGCGAAATAATCATGTTTGACAGTGCCACCACAACCGTAACGGATATTGCCATTACAATTGCGGGCTTCATCTTCACCGTCACTGCCAGAGCCGAGCAGATACCCAGTACCTGCACTGTGACAGGGTTTTCAATCCCAAGCGGGTTTTTCAGCAGTTTCTTGTTCTTTGCCGACAACAGCGACACCTTTTCAACTTTTCCCATATCTACTTCCTCTTTTGGCTGAGGTATTTTTCATATTTAACAAGGCCGTCAAGCAGCATTTTTTCCAATGCTTTACTGGTTACGGTTCCGCCCGAGATGGCATCCACCTCATGCAGGTTGCCCGGTCCGGCACCGCCTTTCACCACTTTTACAGAGACAAATGCGCCATTATCAAAGAGTTTCTTGTCATGAAACTGGCTTTCAAACTCCGTGGTATTTATCTCTGCGCCAAGACCTGGCGTTTCACCCTTATGGTCAAAGGTTACACCCGCTATGGTAGACAGATCCTCCTTCAGTGAAATGTATCCCCATATCGGACCCCACAACCCTTTCCCCTCCAGGGGGAAGATACGAAGGGTATCACCATTGTCATCCACCGCCACAAAGAGAGGCAGGTACTGTTCTTCCAGCGGTTTTTTCTGCTCGGCGCGAAGGGTCACAGTAAAGGCATCCACTCCATCGAACTTCTTTCCTTCACTGTTTATCACGTAACTGTCCCTGATATACTTTTCATAAAGCTGGACGGCGTTTGACTTTTCAGAAGGCACATTAATGGAGGAGAGGATATTCATCTTCTTCTCCACCTCCACGTTCTTCTCCTGTCTCGGCTGAAGCAGCAAAGCCGTCAGCGACAGGAGGATGGCGACGGAGACGCCCATCGCCAGCGAATAAATAATTATATACTTGTTGCTGAATTCTTTCATATCATGTGCAGTTAAACTCTCCTTCCCCTTTTTAACCTTCTCCTGATACTGGCATTAACCACATAGTGGTCAATCAGCGGTGCCATAACGTTCATCAGCAGTATCGCCAGCATTGTTCCTTCGGGATATGCCGGATTGAAGACCCTGATTATCACCACCATGATTCCTGTCAGCGCACCATATATATATTTCCCGGTATTGGTCTGAGCGGCAGTAACCGGGTCTGTTGCCATAAAGACCGTTCCGAATGCAAATCCGCCCATTATCAGGTGGTAGTATGCGGGTATCTGTGTGTATTCGTTTCCGCCAACAGCGTTAAGAAGCAGGCCCATACCCAGCGCCCCCAGGGTCATGCTCAGCATGATCCGCCAGCTGCCCACACCGGTAAGCAGCAGAATGAATGCGCCTATGAGTATCGCCACCACAGAGGTCTCTCCCACTGACCCCGGAATTGTTCCCACAAACATCTCCATGGGTGAAGGCATCTGGTCAAATCCGTCAAGCCTGGCCAATGCCAGCGGCGTGGCTCCCGAGAAGCCGTCAGGGCCACCGCCTTTGGTCAGACCCTCTATCCATACCTTGTCACCGCTCATCCTGCCGGGGTAGCTGAAAAAGAGAAAAGCCCTGGCTGTCAGCGCCGGGTTAAGTATGTTCATGCCGGTGCCGCCAAAAACCTCCTTGCCAAGGATTACGGCAAAAGCCACAGAGATGGCCAGCATCCACAACGGCACATCTACAGGCATAATGAGAGGTATGAGCATCCCTGTCACCAGGTAGCCCTCGCTGATCTCATGACCCCTGATCTGTGCGGCAATGAACTCGATACCCAGCCCAACCAGGTAGCTCACGATTATCATCGGCAACAGCTTAATGAACCCGAACAGGAACATCTGAATCACGGGCCAGTCATTGAGACCGAATGCCCTTGTATGCTGAAGTCCGATATTATAGCAGCCGAACAGCAGGGCAGGCATCAGCGCGATGATCACGACGGTCATCGTCCGCTTCATGTCCATATGGTCCCTGATATGCGACCCCTTCGTGGTGACCTTGTCAGGAACAAAAAGGAAGGAAGCAAAGCCCTCATAGAAGGAATACAGCTTCTCAAACCGGCCTCCCTTCTTAAAGAGAGGCTCTATCTTCTTCATCTTATCCAGCAGGAAACTCATGGCAGACTCTCTCCTTAATTTAGTTCATCTCTTTAATCATCAGGTTGATCCCGCTGCGGATTATCTCCTGTATCTCTGTCTTGGAAGGGTCAATGTACTCGCACAGGGCGAAGTCCTCCTCAGCTACCTCGTAAATGCCCAGATTCTCCATAAGTTCGATATCGCCGGCAAGAATGGCCTTGAGAAGATAGACGGGATATATGTCCATGGGAAGGACGTTCTCATAATCTCCTGTTACAACAAATGCCCTGTGGCCGCCGTGAAGGTTGGTGTCAAGGATATACTCCTTCTTCGGCAGGAGCTTCGAAACAAATGCTCTCCAGTAACTGTACTTCTTCAGTCCCGGAGCAGCCCAGCCCATGAACTCATGATAGTCTCCCTCGGGAATTACTGTAATCATGTTGTCATAGAAACCGAGAGAGCCTTCCGTTGATATCTTCTTGCCGGTAAGCACGTTGCCGCTGATGACCCTGAGATTGCCTTCAGCCAGTTTACCTTTAAGGATTCCGGCCACTGAAGCTCCGGGCCTGGTACGGTGATACTTGCGATTAAGCACACCCGGGCCGGCCAGTGCGATGATACGCTCGCGGTCATAAAAGCCTGTTGCAAACAACCTGCCAATCGCAACGACATCCTGCACGTCAAGCGTCCAGACAACCTCTCCCCTGCACACGGGAGCAATATGATGTATCTGCACACCCACATTGCCAGCCGGATGCGGACCTGAAAAGCGGTGGAATTCCACATTCCTGAGGTTTTTTATCTCTGCCACCCTTGTTCCTTCGGCATCCTGCGAAAGATGCACCTTGCCGTCAGTAAGACGTGAGAGGGCATCGATCCCGGTCTGCAGGTAGCTGCCATGAGTATTGGCCATCACATAGTCAAGATCAGGAGCAAGCGGAGCGGTGTCAAATACAGAGATGAAGATATCTCTCGGAACAATGTCAGGCCTGGCCACAATATGATACGGACGCTGCCTCAGAACAGGCCACATACCGGAGTTCAGAAGCTTCTCCTTAACCTGTTCCCGTGCAAGGCTGAGAGGGGCGGCACTGCCGAAATCGATCTTTTCAGATCCCTCCTGCCCGATCACCACCTCGGTAAGCACTCGCTTCTCACCACGGATAATCTTCCGGACCACGCCGCTTACCGGTGATACATACTTTATCTCAGGAAATGCCTTGTCATGAAACAGCACACTGCCGCACATGACTTTGTCTCCCTCCTTCACATCGAGACGGGCAACAAGACCCGGAAAATCAGCAAACCTGACCCCGAAACGGGTCTCAGGCACCTCGGGGAGAAGAATTTTCTCCGCCTTCCCGGCAAGCTTAATGTTTAATCCCTTACGTAATCTGATCAGAGTTGACATATCAGAATTAATCTTAATTCCTTAAAAGATGGCAATTATACTAACATTGTCAGGATTATCACAGGAAAATTGATTTTTATCACATAACTTTTTCTGACTGCCATTGTTAAGATAGCGGCAGGATATTTGTATTTTAGTCCTAAAACAGAGATAATGGCAAAATCTTTCCCGCGCATAAAAGTATTAAGTTTATCTGTATTGTTTCTCTCCTGTTCGCTCTTTTCTTTATCATCTCCGGATTTTTCACCGGTAGAATTTGCTGATGAGAATGTAAAAAGTGTCTGTTTTGAAAAAGAGGGCTGGAAGCTCGCATACCCTTTCCTGCAGCCGGGATCAGGTGATGAGATGACTCTCAGCTTCGATCTCCTTGGCGGCAGTGCCGGAACTCTCTGGTACAACATAACACATTGTGACCGAAACTGGAACAAGAGCGACCTTTTTACAAGCGACTACCTGGAGGGATACGATGAGAATCAGGTGACTGACTTCTTGCCTTCGTTCAACACGAGGGTGAACTACACCCACTACCGTCTCACCCTTCCGAATAACGATGTCCGCTTCCTGGTATCAGGCAACTATGTCATCACACTCTGGGAAGCGAGTAAGCCTGACAAGCCACTGCTTGTCAGGCGTTTCTATATCAGCGAGGGGAGCTCCTCAGCCGCCGTGGTCTTTCGCAGGCCGATGAAACCCGGCACCACCGATACGCACCAGCAGGCCGAAATCACTCTCACCACTGGCAGCCTTCCGGTAACAGACCCTTACCGGCAGGTGACCCTGACCATAATGCAGAACGGCAGGGCTGACAGAATGCATGCCGACCTTACCCCTGACTTCGTAGGCAACGGCAGACTGGTATACAACACCTTGTCAGACAAAACATTATTTCCCGGCGGTAATGAATTCAGGTACTTTGACATCAAAACAGTAAGGCAGACCAGGCAGAATGTCAGGGCCATTGACTTTGTAAATGGCTTGTACAATGCGTTTCTCATTCCTTCTGACAACAGGGAATTCAAACCCTATTTCTTCAATGAGGACTTCAATGGCAAGTCGGTTGTTGCAATAGAGGAGAGCAGTGACCCGGACCGGGAGGCTGATTACCTGTGGGTATGGTTCACGCTGCCGGCATACCAGGAGCTGCAGGGCGGATCACTCTATGTGATGGGCGACTTCTGCTCATGGCAGTACACTGCTGATAACCGGATGTTCTGGAATGCAGCCAAAGGATGCTACGAGGCTTCGCTGCTGCTTAAACAGGGATGGTATAATTATGAGTTTGCCTTTCTGCCTGACGGGGCGTCAGTGTCTGAGGGATTCCATTTCGAAGGCAGCCACTGGGAGACGGAAAATGATTACCTGGTGTTCACCTATTTCCGTGACCCCACAACGAGGTATGACAGGCTCACGGGTATTACCCTGGCAAATACCAGAAGCCGGCAGGCAGTCAACAGGCAATAGTGTTGACGATCTGTGCGGAGCCTGCGTAATGTGCAGTTATTCAGACTATTGTCTGACGGATGACGGCTATTTCCTTTTGCCGTGTGTATCAATACCGTAGAGCATGCAGAAAGTATGCTCCATGGTCTTTACAATCTCGGCCATATACTCATGTACTGCCTTAACTGACCCGGGGAGAGTATAGATAAGGGTGTTGCCTATCATACCTGCCACCCCGCGGCTCAGCAAAGCCCCGGGATTCTTCATGCCGTACTTCACCCTGATCTGTTCCATGATACCCGGTATCTCCTTCGTAAGAAGAGGCTTCACCACTTCAGGGGTGATATCTCTCGGGCCGATACCGGTGCCACCGGTGGTTATGATAAGGTCTGCTGCCGGCTTCGCGAGGAGAGCGGCATGCAGGGCCACAGCCTCATCGGGAAGGACACTTGTTCTGATCTCGCACTGCCAGCCTGCAGCCGCCATGGCATACTTAACATATTTAACCACGGCCGGACCGCTCAGATCGGTATAGTCTCCACTGTGAGCCCTGTCGCTCAGGGTGATCACATGAACCCGGAATTTTTCAGGTAATGTCATGTTTCTCTTTGTTTATCAGTTTGATATCGGAAATAACCATCGTTTTGTCAACCGCCTTGCACATATCATATAGTGTCAGCAGGGCCACGCTCACCGCTGTCAGCGCCTCCATCTCCACGCCTGTTCGTCCGGTGCAGCGCACTGTTGCACTGGCTGCCATTCCTTTCGCATCAGGCTCAATTCTTACACTGACCTGGTCAAGGGTGATATTATGACACAGCGGGATAAGCTTACTGCACTGTTTGGCCGCCTGTATGCCTGCTATCTCAGCCACGGTAATGACATCACCCTTTTTCATCATGTTGTCTGCCACCAGCTTCAGGGTTTCCGGCTGCATATCTATCCTGCCTGACGCCGTTGCTGTCCGTCTCTGCTCCGGTTTTTCCCCGGTGAAGACCATAGTTGCTCTTCCACTTTCATCACTGTGTGTCAGCTTTGCCATAATTTCATCCTCCTATGTTGTAAAAGCCATTTACATGATTTGCCGTGCCCATTTCAGGTTTTGCATCCAGGGCCTGGCGCAGGGCTTCCTCAGGACCCAGTTCGCGTATGCTGAACCGACTGTCGCTGAAAAGGCATGGAAGCAACATGCCTTCGGGTGTAAGACGAAGCCTGTTGCATTTCGCGCAGTGTCCGCCGCTGCCCCCGTGCACCACTGAAAAGGTGCCGGCAGACAGGTCCATCTGCCTGATGAACCGGACCTCCAGCCCCTCTTTCATAGAATACTCTGCAACCTTGAGGGCATCCGACTCGTCGGGCCTGCTCTTTATGACACAATTGATTTTTACAGGACGCAGCCCGGCTTTCTGTGCAGCTTCAATTCCTTCCAGAACGGAGTAAAGGTTGCCGCCCCGGGTGACATAACTGTATTTGACGGGGTCAATGGAGTCAAGGCTGACATTGACCCTCATCAACCCTGCCTCTGCCAGTTCCGTGGCATATGCGGCCAGCAGGATGCCGTTGGTGGTCATCGAGAGGTCTGTCACCCCATCAATAGCCGCAATCATGCGAACCAGTCCGGTCACCCCCTTCCGTACCAGCGGCTCACCGCCGGTGATTCGTACCTTGCTTATGCCTGCAGCCACTGCCACACGGGTGAAGGCAGTGATCTCATCATAGGTGAGTATATCCTCATGCCTGATAAGCCTGACTCCCTCCTCGGGCATACAGTAGCGGCAGCGCAGGTTGCAACGGTCCGTGACCGATATGCGCAAATAGTTAATATTTCTGTTATATCTGTCTAACACTTACCATTTCTCCTTTCTGAATCCAGTTCTGTCCGCGGGGTATGATAATTACACCCCATGCTCCCGTCAGGGCAGAAATGTGGGCGGAGCCGTGGTACTCCAACGGCATCGCCTCGCCGGTTGCGGTGATGGTGCATGGTATCCATGACATCCTCTCCGCCTTCTTGCGTGAGTAGTTGTCTGCCAGGGGCATCTGAAGCAGCGGTACCTGTTCTGATACTCCCGCCATCCTGTCGAGGAATGCCCTGACCATCACTTCAAACTGTACGAAGACCGAGACCGGGTTACCCGGAAGACCGAAGACAGCCTTATTCTCCCCCGTGCAGAATGTGAGCGGTTTGCCGGGCTGCATGGCAACCTGGTCAAAGTGAATGGTCAGTCCCAGGGAACGCATTGCCCGGGGAACGAGGTCGAAATCACCGAACGAGACACCGCCGGATATAAGCACCACATCGTTCTCCTCAAGCGCCTGCTTCATCAGTGATGTGATGGATTTCTCATCATCGCGGGCAATGCCGTAGTATTTGCCAATGGCGCCTGCCCTGACTATCTGTGCCATGAGCTGCGAAGCATTGCTGTTGCGTATCTGCGCTCCGGCCGGAACAACGTCCGGTTCAACCAGCTCATCACCTGTGCTGATGACACCAATCCGGGGACGACAGCTGACGGTCACCTCCATAATGCCCACAGTCGCCAGCACAGCTATGTCCTGCGGTTTAATATAATGTCCGGGGCGCAGGACAGTCTGGCCCTTCTTTATATCTTCCCCCGCTTTCGCAATATTGTCTTTCCCGGCTCTGCCGGTGAACTTTACCCGTCCGTCAGGCAGTTCCTCCGACTCCTCAAGCATGAACACCCGGTCAGCGCCTTCGGGTACGGCAGCGCCAGTCATTATGCGCGAGCATGTGCCCGGCACAACCTCCTTCTGAGGCATCACACCTGCAGCAATAGTCTCAAGCACAGTAAGCTCATCTCCAAGATCATCATGACGGCAGGCATAGCCGTCAACGGAGCTCTTGTTCCACGGAGGCATGTCCATGTCACTCCTCACCGGCAACGTCAAAGCACGTCCGGCAGCCTCTGCAAGGCTGACAACCTCCTCTCCTGAACGGAATGATGATTCCGTCACAATCCTGAACGCTTCCTCAAATGTTATCATAATAGTTTCAGTATTTATTCATCTCTTCTCCTTCCCCTACCAGTTTCAACGATTCGGGACGAAAAGAAATGATTACCGGTTCTCCTGTTACATATTTCTGTTCATCCATCTCACGGCGCGTGATGTCAGCAAAAAAGTGATCGCCGGCATTGACGGTGACTTCGTAGCCCAGGGGTGATGGCACGATGTCTTCGATGACACCGTGAATATTGTTAATCTGCACTACGGCTGCACCCTGCCTCGAGAGAAGTACCTCGCTGGCAGGAATTATCAGCAGCCCTGAAGAAGGGTAATCACCCTTCGGCAATTTGAATTTTATTCTGTTGTCAGTTATGCATGAGCAACAGTTATATGATCTTACAAAAATGACACGGAAGAAGTTTTTTATCCCGGCATAGCGGGCCACGAACTTGTTGACCGGATTTGTGAACACCTCGTCAGGGGTCCCTTCCTGAATGATTTGCCCGTTGTGCATCACACCCACCCTGCTGGCAAGACTTATCGCCTCGCTGAAGTCATGAGTGACATGCACTATCGTCTGGCCGTTCCTGTTGAGGCGGCGCAGCATCCGCATGATGCTGTCCTTCAGGCTGGCATCTACAGAAGCCATCGGCTCATCAAGCAGGAGTATCTTCGGTTGCGTCACCAGTGTCCTTGCCAGCGCCACCCTCTGTTTTTCCCCGCCCGAGAGGTTTTCCGGCTTGCGAAGCAGCAGGTCGGCAATGTTCATCTCTTCAGCAACGCGCTGCACCCTCTCAACCCTCTCCTTAAGGGGGAGTTTCTTCACCTTCAGCGGGTACATGATATTGTCCTTCACCGAAAAATGCGGAAAGAGGGCCAGGTCCTGGAATACCAGTCCGATGCCCCGGTTCTGTACCCGCTTGTGCGTAATATCCTTACCCTCCAGGAATATTCTTCCCTTGTCAGGGGTAGTGAGGCCGCAGATGAGCTCGAGGAGCTGTGTTTTGCCTGCGCCGGAGCGACCCAGCAACACGTAGTAAGCACCTGCTGACACCTCCAGTGAAATATCCTGGATCAGGAAGGTGTCGAGTCTTTTGCACAGTTTTTCAGTCCGCAGCATCATCCTCCCTCCTGAATATCTGGCGGCGTTCTGTGGCGAGTACCCTGAAGAGCACGAAGAAGAACAGGGCCACAAGGATAAATATTATTGAAGCGGGTCTGGCGGCGCTGAGGCCGTAGGTGTTGAAGCGGTCATAGATCAGCACGGGGGCAATCATGGGATGGTAGGCAATAATCACCACCGCCCCGAACTCGCTCATTCCGCGGGCAAACATCATTATAAATCCCGACACCACTGACCGCCATGCCTGGGGCAGCGAGATGGTAAAGAATATGCGCGACTGTGTTGCGCCGAGCATCAGCGCCGCCTTCTCCGTACGTTCCGGCACTGCCGCGAAACCGTCGCGTGCAGCATTGATAAGGAAGGGAAGACTGACGAAGGCCATGGCCAGGGCTATACCGGCTCCGTTGTTGACAAGCAGTATACCCGCTTTCTGAGCTATATCGCCCAGGAATCCTTCACGTGAGATAAAACCCAGCAATGCTATGCCCGCTGCTGTGTGAGGCAGTACCACAGGCAGGTCAATGATACCCTGCACAATATTCTTCAGAGGGAACTTCCTGCGTGCCATGATCCATGCCAGGGGCACGGCACCAATTGCAAAGAGGATTGTTGCCGCAAAGGCGATGGCCAGGGTGTACCACACACTGCGTATGACAACCGGATCTGAGGCAGTGCTGCGCATCTCTTCAGCAGAGGTATGCAGGAACATGCCGATCAGTGGTGCTATGATAAAAAGAAGCACCAGCGATGCCAGCAATGTAAAGATCCAGTTGAACAGCGTATGGTTCTTCATCGCCTTGATTACTTTGCCGGCACAACAGCAATGAATTTCCTCAGTGATGAAGGCACTGCATCAGTGTCATCGGCAACAGCCGGAACAAGCGGCTCCTGCCCGCACTTCCTGAAGATGGCGGCACCCTCTTCGCCAAGCATGAATTCGAAAAACTTCATTGCCAGCTCCTTCTGCGGTGCCCGGTCAAGAACCGTCCCGGAATAGCTGATGTAGTCACCACATACCTCCTTGCGGATACCTGGTGTCTCACCGGGGATCATGTATGAAACAGTTCCGTACCGCTCCGTCAGCAGCGGTGACGAGAGGCTGATCTCATCAGGCAGTTCCAGGTACCCGAACCCATGCTGGATGGCGACAGATTTATACTGGAACATATAATCAATCACACCGGAAGAGACAAGCGCCACCAGATCAACCTCCTTCGGTCTTATATATTCGGTGTTCTTTCTGAGCAGCGAATCAGCAAGCCCGGGCCTGCCATAATACTCTTCCGCCAGCTTCGCGGCGAAGACCGTGCGGTACCCGCATGGATCGGCATCAGGATCAGACCTGCCCATTATGACATCATCCTTCAGAAGGATGTCAGCCCAGTTGTCTTCGCGGAAGATCGAGGAATACTTTGACTCCGCCCTGTATGCAATAACGATCTCGTTTGTTGCAAAACGGATATTCCACGATGCATATTCCGGAACAAGAAGGCTGCTTACAACAAAATGGTCAGCTGAAAGCATGATGTCACACGGCTTCTTCAGCTCGGTTATCTTGCGGGCTGCATGAAGGCTTCCGGCTGCCTCGGTAAGAATGGTAACACCGGGATTCTCTTTCATGAACGCTGCGGAGAGCTCCCTGACCGGTACCGAGAGGCTGCCGGCATGAAAGATGATAAGCTTATTATCGCCGCGACCGCTGCCGCTGCCTCCCGCACACCCCGAAAACAGGACAGACATTACTGCCAGTGCCAACAGTACCGTTCTCATTTCAGCCCGTTTATTTCATTAATTCGGTTAAAGAAGACTTTTGCTATGCTCTTCATGGCTATGTCAGTCTCATGGCGGAGACTGTTGTAGGCCATCACCAGTTGCTGCCCCTTTTCTGACAGGAGAGTCCTGCCGCCGGATGCTCCGCCGCGTCTCTTCTCCGTCAGCCTGAAGCCCAGGTGCCGTTCCACGTCGTTAAGCATGCCCCAGGCCTTCCGGTAACTCATTCCCAGGTTACGGGCGGTTGCAGTGAGTGATCCTGTCCGGTCAAGATCAACCAGCAGGTCAAATCCCTCACCGTCGAGGATGCGTTCCTTTCCGATTGTCTCAAGCCACATCTCGTACCTGAGAAAAATATCATAGTAGGGATCTCCCTTATGTCCTGCCATTGGTAAGGCTGTTTATTTATAGAGGCACCTGTATGCGGCAGGCTGATCCATCTTCAGTTTGAATTTCTGGTTTGCGGGTACCACGAAAGTCTGAAAGGGAACGTATGTTTTCCACTCCGTTTCACCTGGGAGGAGTACGGTCATTTTACCTGACACCACTGTCATATACTCGACGGTAGAGGTGCCAAACTCGAAATCACCTGCTGCCATTACACCTACCGTTGCGCGGCCATCTTCGTTCTCAAGTGCCATCGATTTTACATTTCCTTCGAAATACTCATTTACCTTTATCATATCCGATTTTTTAGTGTGTGGCAAATTTACATTTTTTGCCTAATGCCGCCAACTCCTCCGGGGAAAGTCAGAAGGGAGATCACTTCGCTCCGCCATGAGGTCTTACAGCCCGGTAGTTTGGTAGCCTGACAGTTTGGGGTCTGGCAGGCGTGCAGTTTCGCGGTTCGGCTGTCTAATAGTTTGGCAGTCATATAGTTCGGTGCTCTGACTATTAAGCAGTGCTCTGGCAGACCGGTAGTCGTGTATTCCGGTAGCCCGGCGCTCCGGCAGCATGGTGCTTTGGAAGTCGTGTGCTCCGGCAGAGCGGTGGCTGTGCCGTCAAGCAGTCTGGTAATCATGCGGTTGTGCAATCCGGCGGTCTGGAAGCCAGGTATTCCGGCAACCCGACGCTCCGGAGATCGCGTGCTCCATCAGCCCGGCGGGCCGGCAATCATTGATTTATTATGCCCCAAAGAGGATATTATAAATAGTATTCTGAGATTCGGCAACTGCACTATTCAGCCTTTATTCCTACTTTTACGGACGAAAAACATAAAAGAGTACTGCCATGAAAATTCCAGAACACCCCACACTCAACAGGGAATGGGATAAGAAGGAGATAAAAAAGAAGACGGATAAGATGCTTGAGGAGATAGGTGAGCTTCAGTACAAGATGTATGCCCAGGGCAAATACAGCATCATTGTGTTGCTTCAGGGCATAGATGCCTCAGGCAAGGACGGGGTGGCAAAGGGAATCCTGAAATTCTGCAACCCTGTGGGAACAGAGGTGTACAGTTTCAAAAAGCCTACTGACCTGGAATATGCGCACGACTTCCTCTGGAGGGTTCATAACGTCTGCCCTGCCAAAGGTATTATGAAGGTGTTCATAAGATCTCATTATGAAGATATCCTGGTACCGTCAGTAGAAAAATATATCCCCGCAGACATTATTGAGAAAAGGTATGAAACGATAAATACCTTTGAGAAGATGCTCGAGGATCATGGCACGAAGGTTCTTAAATTCTTCCTTAACGTGTCGAAGGAGACTCAGGAAGAGAGGCTGATGGAGCGTATAGAGATGGAGGAAAAACATTGGAAGCACAAGGACGGCGACTGGGATACACGCGAAAAGTTCGACCAGTATCTGAAGGTGTATCAGAAGATTCTGACGCGCTGCAATGATGTTCCATGGCATGTAGTGCCGGCTGACAAAAACTGGCAGAAACTCTATACCGTTGCCGAGGTGGTACTGAAGACACTGAAGGAGCTTGACCTCGAATGGCCGGCCCTTGTTACGGAGAGATTCGGTAAATAGCCCGGAGGGCTGCAGACATTGCAGACCAGCAGCAGTCCTTCCCCACCCCATTATTTCGCGGGTAAATACCAGTATAATGCTTTATCCTCTGTGCGGGGAAAACACTGATTGGCCTGATCCGCAAATGCCTGATCCGCTTCACGGAATTATTTCAGCGTTACCGTCTTGCTGACGGAGCCAGCCTTGCGCGACTCGTACCTGATCTCAATATCACCCCTGCCGCTAATCAGGAACTGGTACTCCACCTTCCCCATACCCGGCACCTGGCACATCTGTACCTCGGGGCGATACTCCTTGTAATTGACCTGATTCATCCATGCATTGGTCAGCACACCGCCACTGGCCACTTTAGCGTTCCGTCCTGTAACAGTCAACTTATCAACAGGATACAGTTTATTTCGTATCGTTTCATAGGTAACTGACGGTATGGCGCCGCTGTTCACCAGCCTCACCCTTACACTCCACAGGTCACCGCCAATCTTCTTCACTTCAAACACATCCATCGTAACTCTCGGAGTCTGCCTTGCGGCGAAGATTACTGAAGAAGCATTCCTGTGCACCAGGTCCTGCAGCATGAACGGATGCGGCAGACGCGAACTCATTTTCGTCCACCCTCCAATCTCTATATCACCGTAAACCGGGTGTTTGAAAGCCGTCCACTCTTTATAGAGCTCGCCCTGGTTAACGTTGTCATCAAACAACAGCCTCTGCCGGTCACCTGCCGAGGGATCTCCACTTCTTGAACGCTCTTCTTCAACCCTCTTCAACGTGCCGTCATAGGTCTCTGTCGCAGGCTGGAACAGCTCTCCCACCAGTGAGTATGACCCAATAATCTTGTCTGTAAAATCAGTAAAGTCGCCGTAAGTCGGATAGAGGTCCTTCCAGCTGATCAGGTACCGGTATCCGGGTACGATCTTCTCCATGTGCTCTCCAAGGTAGTCATATACTGCAACGTCTTCCTGCGGAAGCTCGCCAGCTTCCTTTGAGGTTGGCCCCCTGAGATACATGCCTCCGTTATTGTGGAAGGCAAAGACTAGGATAATATTGGGCCTTGCCAGCATCCATTCGGCGATGGCCCTGATGCCCTTGCCCTCGAAGGGGTAGTTTCCCGCTCCCCTCTGCGCATAATTAGGCTTCCAGTTCATTCCCCAATTGCGGTTTCCGTCGACATACCCTTCGCCATCCTCGTTGATCAGGCCGTCGCCGTCATTGTCTATCCCCTCCTGCCCGAGCAGTGTCCATTCACCCTTCTCACCGGGCTTGACTGTGATCATCAGTCTCTTGTCAGCAGGATCGCTCCTTAGCCTGCCGAGGGTATCCCTTATTCTCATCGTGCTGATGTTTCCGTCGCCGTCGAGGTCATCCGGACCGTCCTCATCAAACAGCCCGTCGCGGTCGTCATCCATCGGTATCCGCAGGCTCCTGTTGGTGCTCGCAGTATTTGCATCCGAGAAGAAATGCGCCCTGCCGTCGACATTTACCACTGGTATGATATAGAACACGTTGCGATCTACGACATCAGTTATCTCAGTAATCTTTCCGTAGTTTGTCAGCAGCCTGTTGGCAAGGTAAAGGCAAACCTCCCCCGCCTGGATCTCGTTACCATGGATGTTGCCGTCGACATACACTCCCGGCTTGGAAAATGGATCTCCGGTCTTGGGGTTATTGATTGTAAGCGCCCAGATTATCCTTCCTTCCTCGCTTCGCCCCACCTCGTCAAGCTTTGTGAATTCAGAATATGCCGTGTTGAGTGCCTTCATTGCCTCAACCATCTTTTCATAGGAGTAATAGAAATCAAAGCGGAGGGGCACCTTCACCTCCTGCGCCCGGATGAGCATGACGGCAAGAGCCATCATCGCCAATAACATGAATACTCTCTTTCTTTCCATGGCTCTACCCTCCGATGTTTGTGGTTTTACTGTCATTACCTGCCTGTTTCGACTCCAGCCTGAGTGTCAGTGTCTCTTTCTTCGGGCTCCTGACTAGCCAGACATACTTGACTGATTTCATGCCTCCCACCTCACCGATGGGAGTCCTCTTCTTTCCGGAAAGGATTTCAATTCTATCTCCTTCGAGGGTCAGTATGGCGGGTGCCGGCACCTTGTTCCGCTTGCCCATGGCTATAGGAAAGGAGAGGTAACCCTCATTGGTCACCCATGCCTCAAGCTGGTAAACACCGCCTCCCTTTTCGGTTGTTTTAACCTCAGCGATGGCAAGCCGCGGAAGTCTTTTCACCAGTTCCGGGATGTACGGAAGCTGAAGGTCCAACAGCGAGTCAATCATGCTTTCCGGGGGCGTATTGTCACTGAACGGAGTAAACCCGCCTATCTCCACCTCGCCAAGGGTTGGATGTTTGTAGCTCTTCCAGGGAGTGAATCCGCGGCCATCCAGCCATTTGTCAGAAAAAGCAAGCTGTGCCACCTCCTTTGGGTCACCCTTCTGCTGGTCTGCCTTCACCGTATCATTTTTCTTTTCATCGCCCTGGTTCTCCTTCTTTTCTTCCTTTGGTTTCGGAAGGCCCCAGAAATCGATGGTGAACACAGGCACCCCGAGATGGTAATATGCCCACAACTCAAATGATCCCTCTTCCGGCTGGGCCGGATCAAGCCTTTCAGCAGTTATGCCCTTCTTCTTAAGGTACTCTTTGTAATCTGACGATATCTCATTGTAAAATATCATGTCATCAGGCATCGGATTAACCACCTCCCCGAGGCCAAGAAAGCTGGCAATCATGCTCTCGTCAGCCGTCATGCCGGGGGGCAGCATCGGCTGCACCAGTTCAATGACCTCGGCCAGGGTATAGGTGCGTGAGACGTCAATACCGAGTGAGGCACCCATCTCCCGTGGTATACGGATACTCCCGGTATCTATCGAGCCCTTTCTGCCACCCTTCGGGGGCGAAAGGAGGTAGTTGGTCTGACCGAAAGCAATAACCATGGCTATTTCGGGATGCGAGAATGCGAACCTGAGCATCGCCTCAGACTCAGGCTCCGAACCGGGATACAGTCCGCTGCGCCTGCCGAATTTTTTGAAAAGGTGAGGGAAGTTATTGTTGATGTTCGTGCCGCCAGGCACATCCTCGTTATACTGACCATCACCGTCGTCATCAATGCCTTCGGTGTAGAGCTTATAAATTCCCCGCTCGCCCTTTGCGGCATCAGCCTTTCGCATCAGGCGCGGCTCGCCCTCAACGGGTACCCATGTGCCGTCATGAGCCTTCACCCTCATCCGGGTTATGATGCCGTTGCCATCAAGGTCATTGTAGCCGTCCTCGTCAGTCTGATCGTCAGTATCATCGTTGAACGGTCTGCCATTGCCGGGATCAGACCAAAGCGGCCTGGTGAAGAAACGGGCATAGGCATCCGGATTGCCGATTGGCAATATGTACCATGTCAGCTTACCGTTCAGCGATGCGTCAGAAACAACCCGTGAGGCAAGTGACATAGCAGCCTCCGTTGCAAGCGGAGTAAGACCTGAGAAATTGGCGCCTACAAGCACCGCCGGAACAGAAGTGCCCGACTTTCCAATCTCAATCATCAGCATCTCCCTGCCGCCGGGGGTAACTGCGAACTTATGCACCTTCACCAGCGAAGGATTTGCCTGCCGTAGCTGCTCTATCGAGCGGTTCACTGCTGCCGGATCACTGTACTTTCTGGTTGCACTGATCGGTTCAGGCAACAGCAGCAAAGCGACAAGAAGCATCATGCCTCCCGTCACGGACAATCTGGTAAAAAACATCCTGGAAATGGTTTTGCGTGTTATCTGCTATTTTACTTCGATTCCGAATAGCTCTTTGTAAGACTCTGTTATATAGCCGTCGAGCCATTTGTAGTGTTCAAGAAGAGCCTCTTTCTGTTGTTTTCCCTTTGCAGGCAATGCCGCAACCAGGGCTGCAGTTTTCATGAAGATCTCTTTTTCCACCGATTCAACCTTCTGCAGTATGCCGGTTTTTTCCTTGTTGAGGAGCAAAGCCACGTTCATGTACTTCGGACCGGAGCCCCTTTTGATGGGGAAGAGCTGGTTCTTGAGAGTCATGGCTGCATCACAGAGGGGAGCGTGCATATTATCCTTCATGCTCACCGCGGCCGGCAGGGTCTTTCCTGCACTGACCCACACCGGTACTGCTACTGTCGTCAGAGGGAAGCCGACAAGTGTCCACATCATGGTACTGGCCGGATCTTCACCGGGGAGAGCACCGACAACCAGCATTGCCGATGCTGTCGAAGTCCGTGTGATGAAGTCATCGATATGCCTGAACCTGGTATCTGCGGAGCTTTCAGGAAGATCATTGCGAAAGTTTTCCTTTGTCAGGGAGTGTGACAGGTTGCGTGATATGCAGTTGATCAGGTTCTGCGGATCGAGCTTTTTCTGTGCCAGCGCCATGTTCAGGGCGAGGCTGGCTGTCTCATACCTTATATAACCGTAGCCTATGTCAGGATCACCGGTGAATGAGTAGTTGGTGCGTATAATAAGCCCAAACGGGGCAAGTGCCGGGTCATTGGCATCAATCTTTTTCCAGCTGAAGTTGCCGGTTTCATAATAGGCTGCACCTCCATGGGCATCAATGACTCCGAAGTTGGCATCAACACCAACGGGTTTTGGCATTTCGTTGAGCATCTTCTCGAAATCAGCCAGGGTGGCACAGGTGGCAAGTGCCATCTTCATCACTTCGCCCTCGCGGTCAGCCAGTTTCGTGGTATCACCGCTATTGTTGTTATAGGCTGCTGAGTTCATGATGGCAAAGCCGGCTGCGTTAAATCCGCCCCATACATCGCGCTTCCACGACTCCTTTGAATCAACCAGGCCGATATAGTCATACTTACCATCATTAAAGTATACGAGAGCATTGTCAAGGGTGCCGGTATCCCTGTGTTTGTACAGCAGCGGCCTGCCGTCAGGGGTGTGCTTGCCAGACATCAGAAATGTGGTGCATGACCAAACCTCGCCAGTGACGCCGGCCAGCAGCATCACGAGCGCTAACAGTGTAAGTTTCTTCATAGGGATTAAAATATAGTTTGGATAAAGTTATGCTTTTTTTAACCCGTTTGAGTCCGGCAGGTAACATGTTAAGGTTTTTTAACCCTGCGGTCTGTCTGCAAAACGGCGGGCCGGGAGTCACTGCAACTGATGATGATGGCAGCATGCCAGACAGGGTCAGTCTGATGATAGTCTGAATGGGACATTGAATTCAAAGCATACCTGGCAGGGTCAGTCCGATGATAGTCTGAATGGAGCATAGCAGAACAAAGAATGCCTGAGGGCAGGCAATGGATGAAGGCCGGAAGAAGCCGCTTCGTGGAAAGCAACCAGGGCAGGCAATGGATGAAGGCCGGAGAAAGCCGCTTCGTGGAAAGCAACCAGGGCAGCCTGATGAATGTCATCAGCCCGCTAACCTGTGAGTGGCGCTGCAAGCCAGATTCCGGTTTTTTGTATTTTACTAATAATGAGTCTTATAGCTATTTTGCGCAATTTTTGGCATAACTTTTGAATTTTACAATTGCGAAGAGACAGTTCTTCATAAAAACGTAAAGAGATGAAAAAGTTTTTCTGTACTACGGTCCTCACACTCCTGATAGCTTCAGCGGCGATAGCCGGAAGACAGGATTATCCTGAGGAGTACCTGGGTCTCCCGGGTGACAACCTGAACCTCTACGCAGTCATGAATCTTTTTCAGGAGTCAGAGACTCTTGAGGCCTTTGAAAGAAGCCTTAACGAAGAGAACACCAGGATCAACAACCTTGACCTGAACAACGATGGTTATGTAGATTATCTGACTGTGTCCGATTATGTCAACGGCAATGTCCACACAATAGTAATCCGTTCGGTGCTTGACCGCAACGAGTTCCAGGATGTGGCAGTATTCACCGTTGAGCAGCTTCGTAACGGCGAGGTCCAGATACAACTTATCGGTGACGAAGCTCTTTACGGAAGGAATTACATTGTTGAACCAAACTATGCTGAGACGCCTAATCCCGGTTACAAAGGACGGACCGTCCAGAGGAAGAATGTGACCGTTGTCACCACCACCTACTATGAGGTAGCAGCCTGGCCTGTCATCAGGTTTATCTACAGTCCACGCTACGTCGTATGGCGCTCCAGTTGGTACTGGGGTTACTACCCTGTCTACTGGCGTCCCTGGAAGCCGTTCTTCTGGCACTACTACTACGGTTACCACTACCACTGGTATCCTCACTACTATACTTACTACCGTCACTGGCACCAGCCGAGGTGGATTCACTACCGCGACTACTACTACGGCAGCGTAAGGGTTTATTCACCCAATGTATCGCACCGTATCACAGCCGGTACTTACAAGCAGACCTACTCTAGGCCTGAATCAAGGAGAGACGGTGAAGCGCTTTACGCAAAGACGGTGGAGACACGCAGCAGGTCAGTCAGCAGCCAGCAGGCAGAAGCTGGCAGGAGACAGTCTGCGACTACAGCTGCAACGCAGAGTCAGTCCCGCACACGCAGTACCGAAACGTCAGCCGGCAGTGACAGGAGAAGTCCGGCAACTGCAGGCAGCAGGCCGGTCAGCAGTGATACACGCAGGTCGGCAACAACCCAACCCTCAACAAGGACTCAGACCAGCAACGAGGGGCGCAGCAGTGCTCCGGCAACTAGGACCCAGACCAGCAGCAGCGGACGCAGCAATGCACCGGCGGCCGGAAGTGAGAGGAGAAGCCCGGCAACCACTGGTAACAGTTCGGTCAGCAGTGATACACGCAGGTCGGCAACAACCCAACCCTCAACAAGGACTCAGACCAGCAACGAAGGGCGCAGCAGCGCACCGGCAACAAGGACTCAGTCCGGCAGCAGCGGGCGCAGCAGTGCACCGGCAGCAAGAACTCAGTCCGGCAGCAGCGGGCGCAGCAGTGCACCGGCAGCAAGAACTCAGTCCAGAAGCAGCGGACGCAGCAGTGGAACTGTCTCAAGCCGTAGCAGTAACAGCAGAAGCAGCGGGGCCTCTTCAAAGAGCAGCAGTTCATCAGGGAATTCAGATAACAGCAGCCGCTCATCGAGAAGATAAGGGGCACAGAGCAGGCTTGCTCAGTGCATTGATTATATCTCCAGGTGCAGGGAAAAACAACCCTGCACCTTTTATTTCACTATTATCCGGTTAATAACAGGCGATTTGCAGTCCGCTTTCAGTCCATTGTCATCCCGGGGAGACGGCGGCATCCTCTACCTTTTTGTGCCGACAAGGGTTATCAGGATGACCCCGCCAGCACCCCTGGAACCGTAAATTGCCGCGTCAGAGCCCTTAAGCACACTTATCGACTTGACATCGCGGGGGTTGATATGATCTATTGAATTGACCACAGAGCCGTCAACCACGAAGAGAGGGTCACTGCTGAGCAGTATGGAGTTTGTTCCCCTTATGGTTATCTTGTTCCCTGAGACCACAACCCCGGGAACTTTCCCCTTTATCATCTCATAGATATTGGTATAGCTTGAGTTAACATGAGCCTGTCCGTCAATGTAACCCACATCGGTAGTCAGATTCTTCTTCTTGACTGTACCGTATGCAACCTCGATTTCCTTTTCTCCTTCGGGCATTTCAAACTTAAAATTCCTCAGCACGTCCCTGCCATCAAGAACAAAATCAACCACCGGTGATCCTTCATATTCCGTCAATGCGGAGCCCATATTCGTGCTGTATACCCCGAGGCTCTTCACATCCGGCCTGATCCTTATCCTGTAGGTGCCATTTCCTCCTGTCACTACCCCGGTACTCTGCCCGTCTGCTATGATCAGCACTCCGTGTACAGGAGACATAGTTGTATCGGTAACTGTTCCTGTGACCGTCACCATTCTGGCTCGTTTCTGTCCCATGACCTGCCAGGATGCAACAGTCAGAATCAATATCATTAAAATTGTCTTTGCTCTCATGAAATATGGTTTAATATTACGCAAGTTACGAAAATGAGAATCATTTTTCAAAATTATCCTGTGACACCGGGGCTCATCTCCGGCCACTAATTCTGCCTGCCAAAGTTTTCGCTCTTTTTTTACTACTTTTGCTGCCCTCCACACTGGAGATTATTAATCAAATGTTTATGACTTTTGACGAGCTTGATCTGGACCCTGGAATTCTTGATGCAATTGGCTATATGGGATTCAGAGAGGCCACCCCGATACAGGAGAAGGCGATTCCGGTAATCCTTGAAGGGCATGATCTTATTGCCTGTGCACAGACAGGTACCGGAAAGACGGCTGCCTATCTCCTGCCTGTGATGAATGACATTGCATATCACCGTCCTTCACATACACACACCCTTGTACTTGTTCCGACGCGTGAACTGGCGCTTCAGATTGACCAGCAGATACAGGGGCTGGCATACACCCAGAACATCACCTCACTGGCCGTTTACGGAGGAGGTGAAGGGAGCGCATGGGATCAGGAGAAAGCTGCACTGACACACGGGGCTGACATAATCGTGGCAACTCCGGGAAGGCTTATATCGCATCTTAACCTCGGCTATGTGCAATTCACAGAGTTGCAGGTGCTTGTGCTTGACGAAGCAGACAGGATGCTTGACATAGGTTTCCATGATGACATCATGAAGATCATCTCCTTCATTCCGAAAAAGCGTCAGACACTAATGTTCAGTGCCACAATGCCACCAAAAATCAGATCGCTTTCCAAACATATAATGAAGAACCCGAAGGAGATCTCCCTGGAAATGTCGAAGCCGGCCGACGGGGTTCTCCAGGCTGTTTACCTGCTTGAGGAGCCGCAGAAGCTCCCCCTGCTCAACAGCCTCCTGGCGGATAAGCCTGAATACCACAGTATCCTCATCTTCAGCTCAACAAAGAAGAAGGTGCATGAGATTGTCAGGGGACTTCGCTCACGCGACTATACGGTGGAAGGCATCTCATCAGACCTGGAACAGAAGGAACGCGAGGAGACTCTGCTGCGGTTCCGCTCCAGACGGACACGTGTACTGGTTGCCACCGATGTGCTGAGCCGGGGTATCGATATAAAGGAGATCAACCTGGTGGTCAATTTCGACGCACCCTCTGACGCGGAGGACTATGTGCACCGTGTAGGCCGTACTGCCCGCGCTGATGCCACAGGGGTGGCAATAACCCTGGTAACCAGGGATGACATGTTTAAGCTCCGTAGGATTGAAAAACTTATCGGTTACCAGATATTCCGTGCATCACTGCCTGACTTCCTTCCTTCAGGTCAAAGTGACACTGCGGGCCGCCGTCACTCGCGTCCCCGCTCCGGGAACAGGAAATTCAGACGCCGCTGACGGTAAAATCCTGCATGTGGGCACTTATTTATCCTGACCGCCCGGAGACAAATCTGAAGCTGATCAGGGAAGGAATATGACCCGGTGACTATAAGCCATATACCACTCCTGAAGATATCATACATATTACAAAAAACAATCTGACAGCCTCATCTCATGAGGGTTTGCGAAGATTTTGGCACACCCTTTGCATTACCTTCAGTGAAGAGTGATCTTCATAAAACTTAAAGAGATGAAAAAGTCAGTTATCACATCGGTCCTCGCAGTTCTGACAGCCTTAACGACAATAGTCGGGGCACAGAACTACCCGAAGGAATACCTGGGTCTCCCCGGTGACAACCTCAACCTCTACGCGGTTCTGGACCTGTTTCGTAACGCTCCCACCCTTGAAGCTTTCGAGAGAAGCCTCAATGAGCAGGACTCACGGATCAACAACCTTGACCTTAACGGCGACTGGAGGGTTGACTACATTGCCGTATCGGACTACCGCGACGGCAGGGTGCACAACATCGTGCTCCGCGCAATGCTTGGACGCAATGAGTACCAGGATGTGGCGGTGATAGTAGTGAAAAGGCTGAAAAACAAGAAGAGGGTTTTGATACAGATCATCGGCGATGAGCTTCTCTACGGCAGGAACTACATAATAGAACCGGTCTACGTCAAAAAGCACAGGATCAGGCACGAATACAGTCCGGTCTACTACGGCAGCACGACAATTTACAACAATTACTACTATGACATATGGGAATGGCCGGTGGTTGTCTACATATACAGTCCTTACTACGACGGCTGGAGCTCATCATGGTACTGGGGCTACTACCCCGCCTGGTATGAACCCTGGAGCCCATGGTACTGGGACTACTACTACGGATACCACTCCGGATGGCATAGCCACTACTACAGCTACTATCACCACAGTGACCGATACAGGTACAACAGGTACAATGATTACTACTACCACAGTGTAAGGCAGGAGTCGCCCCAGGTACAGCGCAGGGTTGCCGAGGGCAACTACAGGCAGACCTACTCACGCCCCGAGCAGAGGGCTGAAGGGGTGGATCTGCAGCGCAGAACCCGCGAAGCGATAGCTGAAGGTACCCGCAGCCAGGCTCCGGCCAACGCCGGCACCAGACGCCAGACACCGCCTCAGGCTGTGAGCGGAACGGTTCCCTCCGAAGGCAGGAGAACCGCCGCAGGCACCGAAGGACGGCGTTCAGCGGAGACTGGAGCAGCCGGGAGGACTTCCACCGGGACTGTCAGCAGGAGTGCTGTGGAGAACGGACAGGTAAGAAGAACCGGCACCGGGACCGGCAGCAGGGAAGCTGCCGCAACCGAAGCTACCAGGAGGAGTGCCTCCGGCACGGTGAGAAGGGAAACAGCACCAACTGAAGAAGCAAGAAGGGCTCCCGCAACGGTAAGCAGGACCGTTCAGAACGGCGAGCGCAACTCAGAGGTGGTTGAGACGGGTAGAAGGAGTGCCGCCTCTGCGCCGGCAACAGTGAAGAACACTGAAAGTAAGAGTGCCGAAGCACGCGAGAATGAAAGGAGAGCAGCCGAGGCACGCGAGAATGAAAGGAGAGCAGCTGAGGCACGCGAAGCTCAGAACCGCGAGAATGAAAGAAGGGCTGCAGAGGCCAGGGAAGCACAGCAAAGAGCAGCTGAACAGAGAGCAGCACAAGCAAGGGAGAATGAAAGAAGGGCTGCCGAAGCACGCGAGAATGAAAGGAGAGCAGCTGAGGCACGCGAGAATGAAAGGAGAGCAGCCGAGGCACGCGAAGCTCAGGCACGTGAAAATGAGAGGAGAACTGCCGGAAGCAGGGCCGCCCGGTAAAGAACAATGGTATCGGATTCCAACACAACCATCATCAGCAAATAACACATAACTGACTGTTCATAGTCCCGCTGACCACCAGATCAGCGGGACTTTTCATTCCACTCCGGAATTAGTAAAGGATATTGGTCTCCAAGAGCTGAAAGTCCGTTCTGCAGACTTTCACGCTCCATCACACATATCTGCTTTGGAATGAATTTTGTTTAACTGGTTATGCCATTCTTTCAGACAGGCAGGTTATTTTTGCCATTAGAGGCTATTAATATTACGAAAAATGTAAGGCGGAACCGAAAAGCCATACGAGTAGGAAAACGTTAAAACCATTTTATCATGAAGAAACTGTTGTTTATAGTTGTACTAATAAGCCTTAGCGCTGTTGCAGGCGCACAGATCAGTTCAAATGCCCTTGGTGCCCGCCTTTACGGTGGAGACAGCTTCAGCGGGGCAGAACTGTCATACCAGAAGGGACTCAACAAGAGAAACAGGCTTGAACTTGATGCCAGCTTTGGTTTCGCTAATGAATTTACCAGGGTAGCGCTTGTAGGAATCTATCACTGGGACTGGAATATCGTCGGAGGATTCAACTGGTATGTAGGTCCGGGTGCAAGTATTGCATATGACAACTACAATGATAATTCCTACATCAATATAGGCCTTGGCGGTCAGATTGGCATTGAATACAAATTCAAGGATCTTCCTGTTCTGGTCAGCCTTGACACCCGCCCGATGTGGGATTTCCTGGGTGAAGTCAACGGGCTGGGATGGGGTGCAGCCCTAGGTATAAGGTTTACCTGGTAACACAGCACACCGGGAAAACCCGGTTTTTTAACAAGAAAGTGAAATACCTTCTCAACATACTGCTGTTGCTCCTGCCATTGGTCATGTCAGGTCAGGCAGCATCATCGGAACCGGAAGTGTGGTTCACCGTCACCCGCGTGGTAGACGGTGACACCTTCTGGGTTGATGACGGCAGCGAGAAGGGAATGAAAATAAGGCTTATAGGCATTGATGCACCTGAGCCGCGAAACACCGGAACAAGGCCTAAAGGGTTTTTCGGTGCCGAGTCAACCAGTTACCTCCAGAATTTGTTGAAAGGGAAAAAGGTCAGGCTCGAATACGATGTCGCACGCTATGACCGTTACAGGCGGACACTCGCGTATGCATTCCTTGAGGACGGCACTTTTATCAATGCAGAGCTGGTCAGAAACGGCTATGCCACCGTGATGACAATGCCTCCCAATGTTAAATACGCTGAGACATTCAATAAGCTGGCCTCAAAGGCACGGAAACAAAAGAAGGGACTCTGGAAAGAGTCGCCTTTTGTAAAATAATCAAAAGGAATTTGTCTGATATCTTGTCATATGAAAAAAATCGCCCTTCTCATTGCTTTTGCAGCCATCGCCACAACCTCATTATGCCAGGTTGACACAACATCAGTTTCTTATGTAGCGTATTGGTCGATAGGGGATTCCTACGATTTCAGGGTTCATAAGACCAGCATGCAATGGAGCGGTGACTCACTTATAAAAAATGACATTTCGGAGTATATCGCCAACTTCGAGGTGGTTGATTCGACCAGCACCTCCTACACCGTGGTCTGGACTTTCAGTAATGAGCTTGCCAATACGTGGGATATACCTGACGAAATGCTTGAAGAGCTCTCGAAGTACTCTCTGACTGAAGTGGTATATACCACAACCGAACTTGGCGAGTTCACCAGTATTGAGAATTGGAAGGAGCTCGGAGAAATGATGCGTTCTATGTTTTCCGACATCTTCAGGGTGCTCACTAAAGACTCCGGAGAGGAATATGACAAGCTCATGCAGACTGCCCGGCCAATCATCGACATGTACAGTTCAAAGGAGGGCGTGGAACAGATAGTCTTCCCTGAGCTGATGCTGTTTCATTTCCCCTTCGGGGCGATGATCCCTGTGGCTGACACCATATCATACGAAGACCTGCTCCCAAACCTTCTCGGTGGCGTTCCGATAAGGGCTGATGCAAAGCTGTGGTTCGAAGAGGTCGATTTTGAAGAAGAACGAAGCGTACTGGTACAGGAGTCGAAACTGAACACTGATGATACGATGGATCTCCTCAGGAGTTTGTTTGACAGAATGGGGCTGAAAGACGCATCACTGACCGAGGCGCTGGAAACAGCTGTTTATGAGATCAACACCAGCGCCCGGTACGAATATTACTATTATCCCGGCGTTCCCATTAATATTGAATCTAAGAAGAATATGACCCTTGATGTTGCCGGGGAAAGGGCCAGAAGGGATGAAACGATCACCATCGAGCTCCTCTGATACCATGGAAAATGGTTTCAGAGGCTGACATAAGATCCGGAATGCCATTGAAGGAGTTACAGCCGATATTTATTTTCCTGGCTGTCGTATTGCTGCTGTTGTCTGCATCCTGTTCGCGCAGGACTGTTCCTGCTGACGCAGTCCATGGCAAATCAGGGCGAAGTGCAGGCGGTGTTCTCATTAAAACCAGTGAATTTACCCTGATTATACCTGATGTCTCTCTCAGCCAGTCAGAGACGAAACAGCTGGAACAGTTCATAAATGCAGGGATCGGACTTTCAGTTGCCTCCAACAAGGCCACCCCCGAAGATATCATCAGAACAGCACGCGGATATCTGGGTGTGCCGCATTGCATGGGTGGTACAACGGCGAAGTGCATGGACTGTTCAGGATTGATATTCAGGATTTTTGCCAGGCATGGCATAACACTTCCGCACAACTCAGAAGAACAGGCCAGGTACGGCAGAATTATTACTGAAAAGAAGATGCTCATGCCGGGTGACCTGGTCTTTTTTGTCAGGACATACAGCAGCAGCCGGCTGATAACTCATTCGGGCATCTTCATCGGTGAAGACAGGTTCATCCATACCTCATCCGGCAAGGGGGTGACAATCACTCCGCTGAATGATCCGTACTGGAAGGAGCGGTACCTCTTCGGTACAAGAATCTTCGAGTAAAACTCACGTCCCGCTGCTGGTTTCCGGTATGCAGACTCCTGCCCTTCCTCTGTTTGTCACTTTTTCATGAGAGTCTGCAGGGTGGTCATCGAGGTCACAGGCAGTGCCGCCGCTGAAATCAAAGTCATACTATTCACCCTACCGGTGCCGCTGAAATCAAAGTCATACTGTTCACCCTCCCGGCGCCGCTGAAATCAAAGTCATACTATTCACCCTCCCGGTGCTGCTGAAATTACAGTCATACTATTCACCCTCCCGGCGCCGTTAAATGATAGTCAGGGAAGAACCTGAAATGGGGGTGGGAGAACTTACAAAGGGACAAGATGAGCCAGGGAACGAAGCAGCCGGACGACGCCAATTATGGCGGTGACTATTCATATGCAATTAAATCAGCACTTTTCGGGGTAGCCGTTGGCGACGCGCTGGGAGTGCCCGTCAAATTCAAAAGCAGGGAGTACCTGAATATGCACCCGGTCACCGGCATGACAGGCTTCGGGTCTCACAGCCAGCCACCGGGCACATGGTCTGACGACAGCTCGCTTACTTTCTGTCTGGCAGAAGCGCTGATCCGGGGGTATGACCTCGATGCCATCGGACAGAACTTCGTGAAGTGGTATTCCAACGCGTACTGGACTGCCGGCGGTGAAGTATTTGACATCGGCAAAGGAACCGATGAGGCAATTGTGCGTCTCTCCGGGGGTACAAAGCCGGAGCTGTCAGGCGATACTTCCGTGTCATCCAACGGCAACGATTCGCTGATGCGGATACTGCCCCTGGTGTTCCGGCTGATGCCGAAACCGCTGACAGAACGTTTCGAAATAACCCGCCAGGTATCTGCCGTCACCAACGGACACATACGGTCAATAATATCCTGCTTTTACTACCTCGAGTTTGCCAGGCAGATTCTTGAAGGCCGGGAGAAATATGATATATACAGGGATATCCGGAAGGTCGTTTCCGGCCATCTCTCAGCCCTGCTTATTGATCCGGCAGAGGTGTTGGTATTTGACCGCCTGCTGAAGTATGATATATTCAGGCTGAATGAAAGCGAAATCAGCACCGGCAGCAATGTCATCAATACACTGGAGGCAGCCGTCTGGTGCCTTCTCACCACAGAGAGCTATAGTGAAGCGGTTCTCCGGGCAGTCAATCTTGGCGGCGACACCGACACCACAGCAGCCGTCACAGGCGGGCTGGCAGGATTGCTCTACGGTTTTGACGGCATCCCGGAAGAGTGGATCAGGCAGATCAGGCGCAAAGAGGATATTGAAGAACTGGCAGAAAAGCTTGCTGCAGGCCTGAACGGCAACTGACAATTTTTTACATTTTATCCTCCGTGGAGACCGGATGAACAACCCCCACGGCAGCTAATGCGGCACGGCAAATAAACATTGAAATTTCCGGCTGGCACATGTCCTGTTTCTGATCTCTTCTTCGTAAATTGCTGTCATGATTTATGAGACAGTGGCGAGGAGGTGTTCATGCGCCGCTCAATAATGTGTTTGTTTTTCTTCAGGCAATTTTAAACCAGAGAACCATGAAAAGCAGAATTCTGACAGCAATGATCACAGCGCTGGTCACGATAATCCTGATTGCTGTGGCAGTCTATTTTATCTTCGGCTTCAACTCCAAACCGGGCAAAGTCATGTCCGTCAATTCCCCGCAGGGATCATTTGAAGCATATGTGATTGAAAGTCCTTCGGCAGACCCGCCCAAACAAAGTCTTTTCATTGCAAAAGCCGGGACTGGCGAGTTCAGGCTCGTTGCCAGCCTGCCTGAGGATATTGAGTCGACGCAGACAATTTACTGGACTGAAGAGGGTGACAAAGCAATCTTCGTAACCAACTGGCACCTGTTCGTCACGGATGTGCAGACATTCAATACCATGAAGATAAGCCTCAATCCCGACTGGTGGAAGATGCACGAGGGGGAAAAGACCTTTTCAAGCTCCGGCACCCCGGTTGTTATGGAAGAACTCATCCTGGACGGGTCTGACAGCCTGACCTACAGGACGAACCTGATGACGCAGCCTGTGACCGTAAGCCTGACCGGTCTCTGATGATCACTATTCCGTATGGAACAAAGAGATTACCTGCTTCGGGAGATTGAAAAGATAGGAGCCATCATCATGGTAATCCGCCGGAAACTCTTTGGCGGGACGGATGAACCTGCCATAACAGTGGAAAATCAGGCTGAAGCATTGAAGGAGATGCTGCTGAGCGAAGCATTCATTGACCTCAATGAGCTTCTTGCCATGGATGCCGAAGACACTGATAAATACCTTGCCGGGCACGAAGGATTCAATGTTGCAAATATAGAGCTTCTGGCACAAACTCTCTCTGACCTGGGAATGACATCAACGCCGCCATTCTCTTTCGCCCTGCTTGAGAAAGCGCTGCAGCTCTATAAGATATGCAGCCTGCGTGACAGGACATACTCGTTTGAAAGAGAAGCTGCTATCAGCACTATCAGGGAAGCTCTGAAGGCCTGACAGCACGTCAGAACACAACATAAAAGCCGCATACGAAGCAACTAACCTGCTCGGTATGATCAGTGAAGGCCAGGGCCGAAGAAGCGCTAGTACATCAGGTGGATCTTCTCCTTGTTTCTCCAGCCTGCCTGGTTCTCGTACTCCACGAAGAAGATCTTCAGGTCAGACTGGTTCTCATACTCCACGAAGTATATCTTCTTCTTTGCCTGATTCTCATATTTTGTAAAGAACCACCTGCCGTTATTCTCCCCTGCCTGGTTCTCATACTTCACCTTGAAAACCTTCAGGTCAGCCTGGTTTTCGTATTTAACCACATAAACCTTCACATCAGCCTGGTTCTCATACTTTACGCTGAATACCTTCTGTGCCGGGGATGCGGCTGAAATCGCCAGCAGAATCAGCGCCAATGCAATTCTTATTCCTTTCATGCCTTCGTCTATTTATGTCTCGTTACAGCCACTCCGCCTTTGTGAGACACAACAACGATATACTGGGCATTATCAACGGAAAGACGGTAGACATCAGTTGTTGAATTGATGCTTGTTATCTTGCCCGAATACTGGGGCACAGCCGGTTCAGATGCCGGCTTATGCGAAACAAGCAGAAAAACAGCGACTGCTGCAGCAATCCCTGTAAGGATTCCGGAAACATAATTCAGCTTCTTCATGATCTTCATATTTGCGCGTTACTGTTATTACATGGTCAAATTTCGTGCAAAAAGTTAACTGCCGGCCAGGGGTTTGGCTTCATTAACCGGCTCTTTGGGTTCCAAAGCTGATACCGGCATAAAGAGGGGCCTGAATTCATTAACCGGCTCTGTAGACTTTAAGTCTGACGCCGGGATACTCCTGACATTACGGCCATTATCTCTCCCCATTTGAGTTCAGGCGGTTGCATGAATGACCGGCATGAGTAATATCTATCCTTGCTGAATCTTAATCTGGTGCCATGTTCAACAGGGTACTTATCTTCAAGGTCATCAGACAGCAATTCATCGGCCTGGCTCTCCTCCCAAATCGTCTGATTCATAACCTTTGTCCCCTCTTCATAAAAATCATCTCTGTCAGTCAGTTCAGATTCAAGTTCATACTTCCTGCCGGTGAGTGTGCTCAGCTTCTCTATGACTATCTCCATCTCCGGGTGGTTCACCTTGCCCCTTATTTTCAGCAACAGCCCCAGTATCTGCTCTGCCAGTCCCGCATCGGTGATGCGAAGAGTGAGTATCGAGTATCCCGGGTCAGAATAGAAATAGAGGCCTCCCTCCTGCTTTATCGGGGCATTGAACCCAAGGATGTCACTTCGCATGACACGGATATCATCACGGATGGTCCTCTCCGAGACAGTGGTATACCTGCCCCTGTCCGAGGCGAGGGCCTCGGAGCACCTCTCCCGGAGTTCGTCAATCGACCATCTGCGCCGTCCACCACTGAGGCAGGAGTTGATTGTCTTGTACCTTATGAGGGCGTTCAGGTTTGCCGGCATGATTTTCTTTTTCTATTGCAGATAGGCTGCAATGCCGTGGTTTTTCTTTGTCACAGTTTAAAATTAATAATTAATCCCATGAAACCCTCATGTGCCAAACAATCAAACACGTATCTATGTGATTTTCTGTCATGTGGGTTGCATAATACCTTAAAATCAAAACTGTTTTATGATGAAAACAAAAGCGATTCATTTCACAGCTTTCGGCAATGCCGCTATCGTCCAGGTCAGCAGCCAGCCTCTCTCGTCATTCCCCTTCCTCCCTGCCGGACCGGCCATCAGGAACGGCGGCCTCGTCATCTCCGAGCTGACTGCCTCGGGCTCTGTAGGCCGGCTTGCTGCACTCAACAAGACGGCTGGCTGGCTCCTCCTTACCGATGCCGATATCCTCACCGGTGCAAAGCAGAACAGGGTTGTAAACAGGTCTGTGCTGCTGGCGCCGTCGTCAAAGACTGTCATAGAGGTCTCGTGCGTGGAACGGCTCCGCTGGGACTACCGGTCGACATCGTTCAGCACCCCCGGATCGGTTGCCGATCCAAACTTGCGGAGCAAAAAAGCTGGCACCTTCTCATACATGAAGCATGAGCCTGACTTCCGCAATACGCAGGGTGAGGTATGGGATCATGTCAGCATGAACCTGGCATGTGATAGAGTTTACAGCAAGACGGAGAACTACCATGAGCTGCTGCAGTTAAGGATGGAGAAGAGACACCATGACCTCCCCGAATGCAGTCCCGCCGAAGGATGCAACGGTCTGGCCGTCATCCTCGACGGAAAGGTTATCTCGGCTGACATCTTCGGAAATGAGGAATCCTACAGGCACTATTTCCCGATGCTTCGGGATGCCGCCTTCACCCTTTCGCGCCACGGCGCTGACAGCGAACAGCCGGAGATGCATGAAGCTTACTTCAGGGCACTGGAGGCGATTGATGAGTTCAGTGATGCCGGACGCCATCCCGAGGAGAAACACCCCGGGGCAGGCACTCTAAGCATGGTTGAGACGGAACGGCTGGTAGGCTTCAGCCTGATGCACGGGAAAGAGTTGATACACAATGCGCTCTTCGCAAGGCATGATCAGGCAACAAAATAATCTGCCGGATAGCCTGCCACGGCTTATTCAACTCCGAGGACTCTGTATGTCTCTTCCAGAGTTTCACTGCTTTCAGTGATTATCAGAAGATTGTCGCCTACATGAAGAGGAGTCTTAGCTGTTGGTACGAAATAAGCGTCATCACGTTTCACCATGACAACCAGTGTGTTTTCCGGAAGCGGCAGTTCCATGAGGTTTTTACCATTCTCAAGCGCCCGGGGAGTCACAACCAGCTCTGAGATTATTGTCTTGATGTCACCTGAAAACTCAACATCAAACTCCTCGAGCTTTTTTGCCTCCACCGGGGTTTCGGCAAGGCCGAGCAGCTTTGCCACCTTCGGAAGCGTGGTTCCCTGAACAAGCAGTGAGACAAGCGTGCAGAGGAATACGATATTGAACATGAGCCTGGCATGCGGAACATCAGCTGCCAGCGGAAGAATGGCAAAAACAATCGGTACAGCGCCCCTCAGGCCGACCCATGAGACAAAGACTTTATCCCTCACCGGCATCTTCCTGAAGGGAGCAAGACACAGGAACACAGTTAACGGCCTTGTAACAAAGATCATTATAAAACTGATTATCAGGCCGGGGATCAACAGCGGTATCAGCTCACTCGGGTTAACCAGCAGCCCCAGAGTAAGGAACATGATAAGCTGACTCATCCAGGCCAGGCCGTCAAAGAAATTTAAGGATGACCGTTTGTGGACCAGCTTCGAATTGCCGATGACCAGTCCGCCTATGTAAACAGCCAGAAACCCGTTCCCCTTGAGAAAGTATGTAAGTGAAAAAATCATCATGCAGAATGTAAAGACGAGGATCGGATAGAGAGAGGTGTTTTCTATTTTGATGTGGTTGATTATGTAAACTGCCAGCTTCCCGACTAAATACCCCGAAGCTGTCCCTACAATAAGCTGAAGCACAAGGGTTCCGGCTGCAAGCCAGTAGTTCGGGGAAGAACCCATATTGATAATATCTATAAAGGTGACAACCAGGACATAAGCCATGGGGTCATTGCTTCCACTCTCCAGCTCAAGCAAGGGCCGGAGGTTGTTTTTGAGGTGAAGACCCTTCGATCTCAATATGGAAAAAACCGAGGCTGAATCCGTTGATGACATGGTTGACGCCAGCAGCAGGGCTGTCAGCAGACCTATGCCGGAAGCACCAGGCGTCATCCCCAGGAGTACCCAGATAGCCAGACCGGTCAGGAATGCTGTCATCATCACTCCTATTGTTGCAAGGATGGCCCCCTGAGGAATGACCGGGCGTATCTCCGACATCCTTGTATCCATTCCTCCGGAAAAGAGGATGATACAGAGTGCAACTGTGCCGATGGTCTGCGCGATATGTATGTCCCCGAATTCTATGCCAAGGATGTCAGAGCCGCTTAACATCCCGACGGACAGGAAAAGCAGCAGGGCGGGGACTCCGAATCTGGAGCTTGCCTTCCCTGCATAAATGCTCACAAGGAACAGCACGGAAAGACCCAGGAGTATAAGCTCAAGCTGAATCTCCATTAGCGCCAATATTCTTTACACATCCTGACATAATATCTTCCGGCCGGAGAGCCCGTTGTTCGTGGGTTTTCTCCGGCCGGAAGCAAAACTAACCATTTAGACAAAAATTCTACCTGTTTTTTGTCTGTAAAATGGAGGAAATTTTTTTCTGCCACTTTTCCGCCAGGGTTCTTTCTCCGGCAAGTGAATGGAAAACCTTGTTGTTGAAAAACTCCAGCTTCTTATCACTCAATGTTTTATCACTGTATCTAATTATGAGGTTGACTGCTTCTACTACAGTCATGCTCCCGTTAGGAGTCTTCTCTGTTCTGGACGTGATATCAACCCTGCAGTCGCTTAACGCTGACAGATCTTCCAGTTCTTCCTGTATTGATTCTCCGGCTTTCCTGAGATATATCAGCCGGCGCTTTTCAGGGTCAATGCCAATCGCATAGGCACCCTTCCATGCATCTGTCATGGTCAGCGAAAGCCCCTTTGCAGAACCTGAATCCTTCAGCGTCGCAAGCAACAGCTTATCCTTCCGTACATTCTTGAAATGCCCGGCAATGATTGGTGAAAGTATGAGCAATACCAAACCAAAAACTATTACGTAACCGATTATTCCCATTTGTTATACAATTAAAAATGAACCAAATAGCTGTCAGAGCACCACAAACCAGCATTAATACCACAGGCAAGCGGTTCTTAACAGCAATTAACTAAATGACAGATTGTTGCCAGGCTGTTGAAAACAGCCGGCGCCGGCTCACAGGAAATAATGAAACGGAAAGATCAGGTCGGTTATAGAAACATCTATATAAACCGTTCCGGCATAATCCCGGAAGGCTCTCTCTTTTACTGCCTCGCAAGCCCCGAACCAGACCGGCAGGTCTGACATACCCTGCGCCAGCGGTCTGTCACAGGGAGCAGGCGGTTGTTTGAGGACATCGGCAGGATTGCTGTTTCCCTCGTTCAGAATCAGCACTACCGGATAGTTGCCCACATCCATTACCGTGCGGGAAAACGGAATGTCTTCCTGGAGCGGCTCGTTATACCGCGGGTAATAACCCCTGATTCCATGGCAAAGAAACAGGAATGTCAAACCCAGAAGTATTCCTTTGAAAAGCCTTTGCCTGATCATATTACAAAGTTAGCAAATTAAGCATGAGATCGGCAGCCTGGTAACTGCACCGGATAATTGTCACATTATAGTCTGAACCTTAAGTTCTTCTCAGCGAGAAAACAGTTACCATGGTGGCATGGCGTAAAGCATATCCTCAGGCCGGGTTCACGGTTATCAACAAAGAGAACTGCTCACAATGGCTTTTCTGAATGGATTTCCTATTTACGTCATCCTGTTTATCGGATTGGTTGAAGTGAAACCTGTCAGAACAGCAGCGACAGGCAGGTAAGACCGCCATCCATTTTTCGGAACTCCGACATGTCAAGCTCGATTATGTTGTAGCCGAGCTCCAGGATCTTTTTCTTCAATTTCGGGAATCCCTTTGCGATCAGGAGATAATCATTGACCCGCAGGCAATTGGCCGCATAGTATTCATCAGGATCCAATATGATTGTGTTTGCCGGGTGAGCCACATGTGAGAATACCGGGGTGGAAATAAAATTCCCGTCACCCAGGTATGCGATATCAGATTTCAGATGCAGTCCTGCTTCCACCCTTATAACCGAGGTAGTGAAACCATGTTTTGAAAGGATTGCAGATAGCTGGTTGGCGCCCCATGTATTTGTTCTTTCGGAGATGCCAATGAAGTAATGGTTCTCAGCCCGCAGAATATCTCCTCCCTCCATGGTGCCGGGCGCTATGATTGCTTCTGTTGGCCCATGACCGGCCAACACCTGTGCAATAGCCTCCTCCTCCCCTAGTCTTGTGGGAGCTCCCGGCCGTGATACAACTTTCACCCTGCTGTTGACAACAGCCGTATCCTCCACGAAACACCCATCCGGGTATCTGTCATCGGCCTCCAGCACTGTCAGTTTCACACCGCACTTAATCAGCACCTCACAATATGAGGCATGCTGTTCGAGCGCTTTGCCAAAATCCGGCTTACCCAGTTTTGCTGTTGTTATCCCGCCGGCAAAGTTCCTGCCCGGCCTCCTTACTATTCCTCTTGTATACACCTTATTACAGTATTGGATTTATCCCGGTATCGGTCACCTCAATTTTAGTCAAATTCCTGTCAAAATCCAACTTGTCACTTTATTGATCGGTTAATAACTTTTTAAGGCTTTAACCTTGATTGTGTTTATCTATTTTAAGGTCATAGCCTGATGAGAAAACAAATTCCTGTTCTGGAACATGTTGATGCAAAGGTTATATCAGCTTAATACGGCAGAGAATCTGTTGATCCCACCTGCCGGATGGACTTATTTCGTCAGACACGCATATTCCGTCAAACACGCATATTCCGTCAAACACGCACCTGGAATGTCAATGAGGCAACCTGGCAGCAGAATGGACATTACTCCACAGAGTGTCAGGGAATTCACCTTTGCAAGTCAACGTCGCCGACAAGCCTCTTTGTCTCATCCTTCCTGTTACAGTAATACACAAGCCCCGCATACCCCCTCGTAATGAACGGATTGGTGATTTCAGTTTTCATATTACGGTTTTTACGTAACGTAAATGGCGTAAATCAATTTGATTTCACAAATAAATTAGTATTCATTTTTTGTGACAAAAACTGCTTCCAAAATGAAAGCAATATTTTGCGAAAGGCACCTATTTACTGTCCTTTATGCAAAATATCTCTTCAGGTTGTTCTTCATCGCTAAAGATTATTCTCCCCCCCGTCTCTGGTTTTGTACCAGTCCGGCAATATTTAAAGCGTCAATTTCCAGCCAGAAAGTAAAGGCATCATAACAGGGAATTATTACCTTTGAATAAAAAAATGGATAAGTGGATTTATCAGCTCAGAATCACTTTGATTGATTCAAGGCCCAGGATCTGGCGCAGGATTCTGGTAGAGGAGGACGTACTTCTCTCAGATCTTCACAAAATCATACAGACCACTATGGGTTGGACAAACTCGCATTTGCATCAATTCATAAAGGACGAAACCTTTTATACTAAAAGAATGCCTGATGATGATTATTGGGAGGAGATGAATAATGTGGACTATAAAGGGATTAAACTAAATGAGATATTGCGTTTCGTCAAGAATACAATCATCTATGAATATGATTTTGGGGACGGCTGGGAGCATGAAATACTGTTGGAGAAGTTTCTAAAACCGGATTCAAACGTTAAATATCCGGTCTGCATTGATGGCGCCATGAAATGTCCACCCGAAGATGTAGGCGGAATGGGAGGTTACATGGACATGCTAAAGGTCCTTCGAAACCCCAATCACAGAGAATATGAAAGCTTCATTAACTGGCTTGGAGAAGAATTCGACCCTAAGGAATTTGACATTTCAATGGTTAATAAACTATTGGCAAAGCGCAACTACGGCCTCCCCCGGTTCTGATGCGGGCTCCCTCAAACGTGGAAGAATTTGCAAATATCATTAATGTCTGACTTGATCAACAAACCTCAATCACAGGAATAAGAAGTGATTCCCTGTTTCTTCGTGTTGGAGCCTTTTCACTGCATTTACTTATTGTATCGTGAACATGTATGCTGATATCAGGGGATTGACAATGTAAATCGACATCAACTGTGGCCTTGGCGATACAGACCCCGCAACCGGGCCCGGCTACGATGAGGCAGTCGTGCCCTTCATCTCTTCGGCCAGCATAGCCTGCGGGTTCCAAGCGGACGACCTGCTGACGTTATATCGAACAATGCCTCCGGCAATAAGACACGGGGTGAGCATCGTGGCGCACCCTTGGTACCCCGACTGCCAGACCTCCGGCGGTTATGCCCGCATTGCCAATGTCATCACTGTTGACCTCACCCTCCTCGCGCAGATGCGGTCGGGAGATAAAATACTTTTCAAGGAGACCTTGCTTGATTTTGCACAATAGTCTTACCTTGAATGGCACCAGATTATCCTGAACTACAATTGAATGCCATAGCTAACCGGCACAGTACGGAGAAGCTTCGTCTGATATAGTATTGATATTTAGAATCTTATGCTATACTTCATCTTGAACCTCAGTGCGCCTGTGTCAGAAATGTACCCAGAATCAGCTTCAACATATTTTGAATTCCATACCAGAAATATCTCATTACCGGGCTTTAATATCCAACGGAACCTTGACTGTAACCCTATGGTGTTGCTCGCGTTGTCATACTGAACAAAATTGTAAAGTGTCAGGTTCGGACTGAATAGTATATTCGCGTTGAACTGGTAAACATTTGAAGTAAAGCTATATTCCGGTAGATCGATAATATTCTTTTTCAATTTACATGCAAGAAGAAAAGGTACACTAATCTTCCAGTTAGCCGCTATTTCAATTTCCTTTTGTTTGCCATCGTAGAAATCACCAAAGCCGTAAGTGATTTCGCCCCAAATATCCCTTGCCCCCTTTGTTTCAAGTTTTATTTCGTTTTGCCACCAAGAGTAACCACCAGTAGTAATGACAACATCATCGAAAATATTAAAGTCTTCCTTCAGATACTCATACTGGCTTACCAGTGAATAGGTTAACTGATCTCCTGAAAGAAAGCGAATACCAACAGGCTGCAGTTTTATTTCTCTTGTCTCGAGGTCATTCGTTGAGGCATTTTTGATAATACTGAACTCGCCACCGGAACTAATCTGCAAAATACCGTATTTTTTCAGGCGCGGTCCAAGAGTAAGCCTACCGTAAATCTCATTTATATCTGTCCGCGGGACAAACCCCATGCCTGCAATAAAGTCTTTTTCCACTCGATAATAACCCAGATTGGCTTTGATAAAGTCATTGGGGTAATCTACCTGGATTCCATATGAACTATTATTGGTATTTGCCACCTCTTTAGTAAATGATTTCTGCCCGAACAGAATAAGTGCGGCATTCTTGTCTCCCCTAAAGGTAGATGTTGCGAGTTTAAGATCAAGACCAACCACAAAATTGGACTCCGGTCCCAGCGTATTACCATAGGTTCCTATAAATCCCACTGATGACTGTTTCAAGAAATTGCGGTTTACCCTAGCAACATAAAAGTTATTTTTTTCTTTTTCCCTGTCGTCATTGATGTACAGGGCACCTATATTCCAGCCACCCGCCATCCCAGTAAACTTTACCGCGTAGTTTATAGGAACGGGTTGTCCCAGTGTATCGAGTCCCATACGGCGTGAGAAAAAAGTTATCACCTTATCCTGTACTGATTTAGCCCCTCCAGTTTCATTTCCAAATTGAAAATAATTAGCTCCGTCGAGAAAGAAATTTCTTTTATCAGGATAGTGCAGACTGAACCTCGTAAGATTAATCTGCCGATTATCAACTTCCGTTTCTGCAAAGTCGGTGTTTAATGAGATAGCAGTTTTCAGGCTTGGCGTTATATGGTAGCTGATATCAAGTCCGGCTGAGAATCTATAATCCGATCCATTGTCTCTTTTCTGGTCAAACCCTGTTACTATGTATGGTAAAAAGCTCAACCCTAAACCTTGGGAAATATCTATTAATCCAACTAGTATTCCTGCATCGGAAAGCTGACTAGATGTGCTGTTGATACCAACCTTAGGCCAATAACTGGTTTCAGCCTTATATTCAATTTCCCTGGAGAATTTAATACCCCATGTATCATTATTCCTATTAAACCCAAGGGTCTGGAATGGAATAGCTATCTCTGCCTCCCAACCCCAGTCGGTGATATGAGCCCTGCCATCCCATATTCCATCCCAATCCTCATTCTTTAAAGAACCGTCATTGGAAAGCGATGCATCGATTTTTGCCCCCAGTGGATTGATTGCGATATAATACCCAGTTATTTTGTTGTGATACGTATCGATAAGAATTCTCATCCTGTCATCATTGCTTATTCTGGCATCATATAGCATCTCCTTGGCAGCAATTTTATCAGGATTATCCCAGCATTTGATTCCAAAGTAGATGTTCTTTGAATCATAGCATACGAAGACCTCAGTCTTTTCCGAAGAAGGTTCTCCGAGGTTTGGTTCCTGCTGAAAGAATTCATAAACCTTAAAAGCCAAGTTCCATACATCATCATCCACTCTCCCGTCAATATGCGGGGGATTGTCAACTCGTACTGCATCTATTTGCGGCTGGGCCGATGATAAAATTGCCAGAGAGTAAAACAGGGATAGCATGAATATTCTTTTATAAACTATGGTTGTAATAAATTCTAACATTCAATAATTAATTAATCAGTTAAGGCAATTAATTTATTCATAAGGAGGATGACCACTTCATCTGTAGTTCCGGCTTTTTTCCTTCTAATGCAACCAGATGAACCCATTATTTTTTTTTGAAGTATCAGCCGTGAAGTCACCAAAAAGGTTGCTTGCTATCTAAAAAGCAATTGTACCAGTTCAGCGCGTTAATGACGGCACACTCTTCATTCATGACCGCAGGGATATGTTGTACTGATGAAGTTATTGCCATGGTGAGAAGATCGTCCCATGCCTTCTTGAGAATCAATGCGGGTGTCTTCAGCACTGCATAAAAAAAGAGAAAGTCCAGCATTTTGTTTACTTATACAGGATTTTTAAAAAAGTCCGGGGAATTGCTTCAATTTCAACTATCCTCCCGGGCAGGCTTCTGAACATTCCAGAACTCAGCAAACCCATTGACCAGAAGACATCTAGCCTTGACCGTTCTGCATTGGCTGTTATCTGTGAGCCCATTGACAATCCGGCGATAGCCCTGTTCTTGCTACCGTGCAAAGTCTGAAAGTTCTTCTCAATGACCGGGATCAAGCGTCCAACGATATTCTGAACGTTTTTACTGTAGTCTCTCTGAGTGTTGCCTTCTCCACCCGGGGTACTGGGAGGAACAATGCCAATACCACCTGGAGTAGTGGGAGCAACAGTGCCAAGAGCTCGAGAGGCACCACTTATAACTCTGTTGCCACTACCGCCCATGCCGAGAGGGGGTGCGAAGCAGGGACCAGCCAGGTCAAAAGATGCAAGCTCATTCCAGTATGTATTAGGCATTACCGCGATCATAGGACTGGCCTTGGCCTGGACAATGAGTTGGTCCATGATGATGCTGGCAATTCCCATGGCAGGCCATGCATCTTCATCTCCGCCACGGCCATGCAACAGGTAAAGGACAGGGCAGGATGCTTCACATCCCTCATATCTTAGAAGTCTATATATAAATGCATGACTAGAGACCTTTATAAATGTTGAGGGTGTCCAGATCGTTGACCTAATTCCGTGCGACATTTGATATGCTTGCATAAACTCTAACATATCACGAGGTACAAGAACGGTATTCATGAATCCTACACCGTAACGTGAGATGTTATAATTGCTAGCATCTATTGTCCTGATACCATCTACTGAAAACGTATAGGTCCAAAGCTCAGATTGATTGTCTCTCGTGGTATCTTTCCATACATTATTGCAGCTTTTGATCATCGCTATACACCGGCCTTCCGGCCAGTTCACATTTACCAGTACTTCATTGGTACGAGAAGCATATAGCCTGAATGTAACAGATACGTCATCAAGCACATCCCAAGGTTTTACCTGTACTTCCCCGCATAATCCACCTTCTGTAAAAGAAAAAATTGTGCCAGATTCCTGTGCATCCAGTACAAATGAAAAAAGCACCAATACTGCAATTGTTTTAATCAATTTCATCACAAGCCTGTTCTGAAATTATATCAATAATATCAGTCTGAGGATGTCCTTAGCATTACTTTTAAATGGTAGGTTCATCCGGCACATAAACACCACTTTCTGTATAGGCTATAGTACTGAAACCCCTGATGAACTTATGCATCCTCACCCGGCCCGGTCCACCGCCACCGCTGATATGAGTGATTTTATAATCATAACAGTTGGGGTCGTTGATGACTGCATTCACAGTTTCAAGTAGGCTGAACATTAAATGGTTTTCAAGGTTGACCATAAAGTGCCCGGGGAAAATGTAATCATACTCATTAATCCGTTCAACAAGTTTTGTCAGGGCTTTGCTGAATGTAGACAGGTTTGCATATTTGCCGCCACCATTGCCACAGCCTGTAACATCACTACAAACATTGTCACCGGCGAAGAGGAAGCGGCCTTTTTTATCAAGGAACATCACATGCTCGTTTGTATGTCCGCCTGTAAAAATCAGCTCAACATCATAATCACCACCCAAGTTGAAGACATACCCGTCAGGAACACCAACAATCTCGTACTTCTTAAATGGCGGTATATCATTCCGGTCAAACTCAAGCCAAAGGGGATTGCCTTTTTCATCAAAGTACTTGTCCCAAATATGTTCATCCTGTTCTTTAAGCTTTGGCAGTAGGGTTTCATAACAGTATACTGTTCCGAACTGGCTGTTCCCGCGTGCATGATCTGAATGACCGTGCGTATTGACAACTACCAGAGGCATATTTTCTGTAATTTCATCTACAAGACCTTTCAGATCACCGAGTCCACAGGCAGTATCGATAACCATCGCCTTTTTCGGACCTATTACAAGCCACATCCATACATCGCCTGCCCCGTCAAGGTTCTGATTGAAAAGGCCATACAGGTTATCGTAAAAACGGTAAACCTCTACGTAGGGATTAACATCATATACTTTCAGGGTCTTATTGCCTTCCCTGAGCATCTTCATGTAAACCCAGCTGATCTGGTTCTGTACTGCACCCCATTTTATTCTTTTTGCCTTTGATGCACCGTTAATAGGCCACATCTGTCCTGTTTTCTGCTCTTGTATACTCATTTCTATATTCCTCCAATCAATATGTTGACTTCAGACCACTTGGTAATGGTAAGCGCTAAAACTCTTTACAAACTTGTAATACCTTGGAGAGCGATCCTGATCGTGGTACTTGGCCTAGGTTTCAATCATGTAATCATAATTTTGCACCGGATTTGCAGGGATATCATCACATGCCTCCAAGATATTGGTTATAAGGTTGTTCTCAACGCTATTTATGAAATGCTGTGAAAAGATGTAATCACATTCATCCATCTGGTCAACCAGCCTATTTATATTGTCACGGAACTGGCACACCTCCACGTACATTTCTGTGTCGTGAATTCTTTTGTTTTGTTGTGTTCTTTCAACTTTCCATGAAAGCTCAGCTGATCTGGTTCTGTGGTACGTCGTAACGGATGTCCTTGATTTCAGCACAGACCTGATTTACCACCTATGACCATGTCTCTTGTCGATGACAGTTCCAGCAATGATGTTGTCAGGAGTCTCGCCACTACCTGAACCTGAGCAGGATGACAGCGGCAAAGTAGTAGATACTCCCGGCCCTGCATCTTCGGTACCTATTATTCTGACTAAGATTCTCCTGTTTGTTTTCATTGTTCTCACAAGCTTTGTCAAGCAATTTATAAGTCAGATCTCAAGGCTGGCAAGATAGATCTGCCCTCATATTATCGGCGGTAAGGTTTTTCTCGCTTCCCTATCAGGGTCATACTGTACTTCACAAATATCATCAAGAAACATCAGCTCCCCCTTTTCACTGGTATATACTGGCCAATGAGGCAATCCACCCCCGTTTGGGTCTCCCGTTTTCATGAATTGAATCAATGACCCAGCCATTTTCTCAGAGAGTGCCCTGGGCCTTGCACCTCCACCGGTATGTGTAATCATAAGATCCGTATTTGCAAACCAGAAACACTGATCAAGAGTATGAAAAGCCATCAGCCTGTTATTAAACAATGGAGGTTGCCAGCCAAACAATGCCATAAATACGGGAGGCGACTGCCTTGACTTGGCGTTAGCAAGTGCCACTGCCCGTTGTCTGAACGTATTCGTGGCTATTGACAGTAGTTCATAGGGCTTTTTGCTGGGGAAAGCCTTTAGATAGGCATCTGCGATTTCACCTGCCTTTTCCCCGTAATTTCTGGTCATCTCCTTTTTCATGCCATCGAGAGTCATCGATTCAAGTGAAGAGTCCTTCCAGGCATTTGAGCTCTCATTGGTAGTTGAGCTGATAATCATCGGCACTTCAGCCATTACCGGTGAGGCTTCAGGAAAAAAGGTCGGGTATTCTATATTCCTGCCGTCAACCTGAGGCTGGAACACTTTCATCGGGGAGAGAGTAGTACCAGTCTCTTTTATATACTTTTCAGCAGCCCGAATGGCGATGTCATAATAGATCCTCCAAGGCATCTCCTGAAGTTTGTCTATCTGCGAAGGCTGTAATCCGGCTTCCTTCAAGATATAATAACCGACTTTGCGAGTCATCTCCTTGTCTCTCAGCTCAAAATCAGCCGCACTGAGAGATACAACCTTGCAAAAGAGTCCTTTTGCAGGGGTCATAGCTGCAGTGGTCACAACCTTACCTCCGCCACCAGACTGACCCATGATAGTAACATTTGCCGGATCACCTCCAAAGTTTGATATATTATCACGTATCCATTCAAGAGCTGCCACCAGGTCTAGGGCCCCGGAATTCCCCGAATCTGCATATTTTTCTCCCCCCACAGCAGAAAAGTCAGAGAATCCCATGGGCCCGAGCCTGTGGTTTATCGAACAGAAGACGATATCACCTAACCTGGCAAGGTTCTCACCAATAACCCCGTCATGCTCATGACTGATGCCATAATGCCAGGCGCCTCTGTTATGGTCTAGAAAAACTGGACAGGAATTTACTAACTTTAAAATTTCTGTCACATGAAAAAGTCAAGAAGAACATTTACAGCTGATTTCAAAGCCAGAGTTGCCATAGAGGCAATCAAAGAGATCAAGACCATATCTGAACTTGCTCAGATCTGCCAGCTTCATCCGAACCTGATAACCCACTGGAAGAAAGAGTTTCTGGCCAACGCCGGGAAAGTTTTCGATGCCGGGAAGGATGATTCCTCCGAGGTGAAGAAGCTTAAAAAAGAGAACGAGGAACTGGTCCATCAGATCGGACAGTTATCAGTAGATATTAACTGGTTAAAAAAAAAGGTTCTGTGATGCCGCTGGATACACGTAGAAAGATGATCGACCGGCAAGAAAGCCCTATAAGTATATGTCATCAATGTAAACTTCTTGGTGTAGCCAGGAGCTCGCTCTACTATACGCCGTCAAAAGCCAGTAACAAGGACCTACAGTTAATGGAGATGCTTGATAAGCTGTATCTTGAGGATCCTACAAGAGGAACGAGAAGGATGTCGCATGAGTTGCAGAAAAAAGGTCATAAGGTCGGCCGTTGCCATGTACGTTCTCTTATGCAGATCATGCGCTTAAAGACGGTCTATTGCCGGCCGCGCACTACCATCATTGATCCTTCCAGGTATAAATATCCCTGTTTGCTTCGTAATCTGGAAATCCAAAAGCCCAACCATGTATGGTCTCCGGATATCTCTTACATCCCTATGGTCCGGGGTTACATGTATCTTCTGGCCATTATGGATGTATATAGCAGATGCATCCCGGGTTGGAGTTTGTCTGACACTATGGAAGCTGAATGGGTTGTTAATACTTTGAGAATGACAGTAAACAAATACGGGCGTCCTGAGATCATAAACCCGGATCAGGGTAGCCAGTTTACCTCGGATGAATATGTCGATTATGTAAAAAGCCTTGAAACCGTCCGTATATCTATGGATGGAAAAGGTCGAGCCATTGATAACGTCTACATTGAGCGTTTCTTCAGAACGATTAAATACGAGAAAATATATCTTGAGAGGCCAGAGACGGGAAATGAACTATACCATATCTGTTCACAGTTTATTCAGTATTACAATGAAAGGCGCGATCATTCTTCAATCGGGAACAACCCACCATTCATTGTATATCAGAGAGCTGCATGATTTATTAACAAAAAACCGAGTTATGAGTCTCCCCCAAACCCCCTCTTTTCAACATAACCAATTATCTTTGATAAAAAAATTGTCCAGATATACTAGACCATCACATAAAATTGTCTGCAGTATTTTTACTTTATATGTAATATTATAGTTTGTATTTTAACATATTTGGTTTAACTTTGTAATTCATTTTTACATTGAAGGTTTTAATTGAAGATAAGGATTTAATTAACCTTTACACAAAAGGCAAGGCACCAAAGCTGAAGTTACCGAATGATGTGGTTGACAAGTTCTTTGCCGCTATTCAGAAGATTGAGGCAGCTGTAGATATACACGATTTATGGAAGAGTCCGAGCCTCAGGTTTAAAAAAATGAAAGGGTATGCTAACAGATACTCCTTAAGACTAACAAGTAAATACAGACTGGAGACAGAGATTAAATGGCTTGATAAATCGCAAATAACAGGCGAGTTCCTGATCAGGGCCATCTCAGTACATTATGGAGACTAACACCTTGCCCCATGGTTGATACAACACAAATAAGAGCAGCAAGAAAGTTCGGCCCCGGTTATTTCATCCGGGAAGAAATGGAGCTTAGAGAGTGGACTCAGGGGGATCTTGCCGATGTGATGGGCATTACTCCAAAGCACCTGAATACCATTCTCCGGGAGAAACAACCCCTGACAATTGAAATCGCCAGATTGCTCGGAGAAGTATTTAATACATCGGCCCAGTATTGGATAAACATTGATACTGCATATCGCTTATGGAAGGAGGAGGGAAAGACTGAAAAAGAGGTGGCGGCAGACATTAAAGGAATGATCTTCGAACGAATGCCGATCAATGATATGATAAAGAAGGGATGGCTTCTCCCCTATGAACAATTAGATGAACTGAAAGAGCAAGTGATGGAGTTTTGGGGCATGAAATCTCTTGATTTTTCGCATCTCGACACCAACCTTCTTCCTTGTCTTACAAGAAAATCAGAGGCATATAATCAGTACAATGCTTCATATGCATTAACCTGGTATAGGAAAGCTCGCTTAGTGGCTGAGACAAAGAGACCCAGACATTATAATCCACAAAAGCTGAAGGCTCTTTATGAGAACCTGCATTCCTTTACTGTCTCAGACGGGGGTATAAATAAATTCCTCAATGAGCTTAACGATGCGGGTGTGATCTTTTTTGTCCTGCCACATTTGAGTAAGACATATCTTGATGGGGCAGCCTTCTTTTCAGGAAGTAACCCGGTTATTGTATATACTGGCCGTTACAAGCGTATTGACAATTTCTGGTTCACGGTTGCGCATGAAATAGCACACATTATTAAGCATATAAATGACAAGACACCATTTATACTTGACAACTTCAGCAACAAAGAAAGAAGCAGGATTGAAGATGAAGCAAATGAGCTTGCTGCCAGAATGTTGAAACATCTAGAGATTACTGCATTCCTTGAACCTTATCTTTCTTATCTGACCACATCCAGAGTCGAGGAGTGTGCTGATAAATATGAAATCCATCCGTCAGTTATTATTGGTAAGCTGGCTCATGATGGAAAGATTTCCTATGCGAACCAGCCACTTTATAATGAGAACGTACTTGAACTAATCAGCAACGACTTCAAGGTTGTTTGAATCTATAGTTGAATAGCCTTAACACTAGTTATTTGATAGAACCCGTAAGCACATGTAATTCCATATCAATATGGCACGCATAAGGCACTAAGGAACTGAATTAGTATTCATGAAATGATTGAGAATAACAAAATACCAGCCCATTGGGAGGTAAAAAGCATATCGGAAGTTTGCGAAATACTGGATGCATTAAGAAGACCCGTAAATTCAATACGTTCATATCTTTCCGCCTTTAATGAGCGTCAAAGAAAAACGTGACAAACAATGAGCAGAGGATTCATAAAGGAAGGAGATCAGGAAGAGGTTCCAATGGTGCCACGGAGGGCCTATCTGCCGGAGGGTGTGCCAAACTTTGTCACCCCTGCCGGACTGGAACAGCTCCTGGCCGAGAGAGAAGCTCTTGTCGCAGAAAAAGAAGCAGTGACCATCACCCATGAAAATGAAAAACGAATTGCCCTGAATTTTATCAATGCAAAACTCCAGCTACTGAATAGCAGGATTAACGATGCCAGGGTGGTGGAACAAAAAGAGCAACCTGGTGATGAGATTACATTCGGGGCTTCAGTAACACTGAAGAATGTTAAGTCGGGCATGACCCGGACTTTCCAGATAGTGGGTGTCGACGAGGCAGATATCGCAAAGGGTAAAATATCATTCGTCTCACCACTTGCCAAAGCCCTTATTAACAGAAAAACAGGAGAAAGAATTAACCTGAAAAGTGACGGCGAGGTTATCGTTTTTGAAATCCTTGAAATCGCCTGGCTGTAGGTCGCAACTTATTTTGCCGGGAAGGATTATGATGCAAAATACGGGCAGGCTGATTTCCCGGCTTCAGGTTGCAGACGGTTTTGCTGATAAGAGTTATTATGCTGTATGAAGGCCGACTGACCTGCAAAAATTTGTCATGAGAAAGTGCTATATTGTGTACAGGCAAAATGATTAAAACTGAGGCTAACCACCGGTCTTGAATGATTAGTACGAAATCAGAATTAATCATCAGAGGATGAATAAATGACAACCTTGAAAAAAAAATCAGCGTTCATTCCAACCTTTCCGGTGGTTTCTCGTCTTATTCTATAAGGTAACACTTGAGCGAGGCAAGAATTATGAAAAGAATTGATACAAGTATTGCAGTACTTCTTATTTCAATTTCTGTTTTATTGTCAGGCTGTAAGGAAGACTATACCCTCCCTGTTGATTTCAGACTGGGCTTTTCCATTGATAAAAAACCTGTTGTCAATGGTTCACTGACCATAGAATCAATCAGTCTGAGATTAAACTCCATTAATATTCAGGGATACAGGGAAATAGGTGAGGACGTTTTTTTCAAGAGAACCTTTAACCCTCCTGAAGTCTTTGTTGTAAGTCCAAATTCATCAGGTGAAACCATAAAATTTGATATCCCTCAGGGTGTTTACAATCCGATTTTTTTCACATTGGTTTTTCAGCCTGATGCAAATGAAGCCCAACTCCTCGATGACATTGAAGAATGGCTGGAGAAACTTAATGATGATGACGACGACGACGATGATGATGACGATGATGACGATGACCTTGATGAACTGCAGGAAGATCTGGGAGAGATTATTGATGATTACCTTGATAAAGTGAAACCCTGTATCCTGGTTAAAGGCAGGTTTTCCAGCAATATGACCGTTAAGCATGTAATCCTTGCCATCAATGATCCATTATCCTTTCAGATTCAATCACTTGACAGGAACAATGACCGGGAAGTGATACTTGAAAAGGGTATAGTCAATACCGGCAATCTCAAATTTGACCCGTCATACTGGTTTTCAGTTATTACACCTGAAATGCTCAATAATACATTCATAGGCGTGAATGACAATAAAAAGTATATTTTTTTAAGCAAATACATTAACAGCAATATCTACAACGCGGTTTTCAACAGGATGGAGGAATCAACTTCGCTGACAATTAATGAATAGGGTGCAGGGCTTATGAATGGAATATCACGGGAAGACGATTTAATGCTGCTCAGAGGTTGCCTGCAGAATGACAGAAAGGTACAGGAACAATTATACCGGAAGTATTTTAAAACGATGTATCAGATTTGCATTTCATACAGTGGCGACCGGGTTGAAGCGAAGGATATTCTGCAGGATGCATTTGTCAAGGTATTTACAAGCCTCGAAAAGTTTGATGCAAAAGGTTCACTTGAAGGATGGGTAAGACGAATTGTCACCAACACGGCAATTGACCATCTCAGAAAAAAGAGAAGAGTTGTGTTCACTGATGGCTTCACCGAAGAACCGGAAGATGAAGAAAGAAGCAGCAGTTTTTTCCGGGAATTATCAACAGATACTATTCTCCGCTTCATCAGACAACTTCCTGACGGGGCAAGAATAGTGTTTAACCTGTTTGCCGTTGATGATCTGTCTCACAAGGAGATTGCAGAAAAACTGCAAATATCAGTAGGCACATCAAAGTCTCAGTATAACAGAGCCAGGAACCTTCTGAAAAAGTGGCTTTGCGAATATGAACAGAGTAACCAATGAGTAAAAGCAAGTTCGATAAGGAATATTTGAAATGGCTTCAACAACTTGATGTTGAAGACGATAACTCTATATGGGAGAATATAGAGGACGAACTTGATTTTATTGAAACATGGAGTCATATTTCTTCTGAATTGGATAAAGCCAAACCTGCAACACGCCGGATAGCAATAAAGCCATACAGAAGATATATTGCCGCTGCTGCCGCGATACTGCTGCTGATCATTACTTCCGTTTATTTTCTCAGAGAATATATTAATCCACATTCCGGACCTGATCCGTTATTAACTGAAGGAATCAATAAGGAAAAAGAAACATATACCGAATCTGATATTAACCAGGAGGCGCATCCTCTGGACTCGATACAAAAAACAGCCGTAGTGCCCGTGCCCGCAACAAGGTTTGCCGGAACTGCAGCCGGCAGAGCCGGGAAAGTGAAACCTCTGCCTTCGTCTGACAGGAAAGAAAACTATGATATTGTTGACAGAAAAGAAGAGTACCTTATTGCAGGTATCAATTATCAGCAATCAGGATTACCTGATCTTTATGTAAACCATGCAGGTGAATTAGCTCCCCTGGACATCAGTACTGATCCAGGTGTTGTAAAATCAGATAAAAGATCCGGACCTGTGATACGCATTTCAGATGTAGGCGCCTCATACAGTTACAAAAACACCTGGTTGCTTAATTATGAAACTAAAAATGGCCTCAATCCCACTAAACTGGGCAATACTCTTTTAACCTTCCATCAGGATATGGGAGTCTTTTCCACTATTGCTTTCAATGACCGCCCATTAATTGGTCTGGAGTTTTACTGGCGATCAGAAACAGGACAGAACTATCAGCAATATATCAATGCAAGCTATGTTGACAGGAGTATCAGGCTGAATTATTTCAAACTCCAGGCCTATTATATCTGGGACCACCGCAATATACCGGGGCAGACAATAGCAGGGGCTTATGTTGGAAAGCTGAAGATGGCTGAAGATGTCCAGGGAATGGTTACTATCAATGTCGAAGATAAATTCCGCAATTCCCGCCTCGGCTTACTCCTTGGCTATCAGTTTAATATCCCGTTAAAAAACAAGATATTCATCAGCCCGGGCTTAAGGGTTACATATGATCCCACCAATGCTTACGAAAGAAACAGCGCAGATTCCAATCCTTTTAAAAAGACCAGTCAACTTGCTGCCTGCATAAACATCGGCGTCTCTTACAAGTTTGCCCGATAAAATTCATTACCCCATTCCAACCTTTTAAAATCCTTTCGTCTTATAAGCAGAGACGTGAGATTAAAACCATTTTTAACTTAATTAAAACTGATTATGAGAACTATTAAGATTTTAAGTATTCTGGCAGCACTAGCACTATTAATGGTTTCCTGCGAGACTATGGATGACGCCAGAAGTGCCAGGTTAATTATTAAAGCCACTGATTCGCCTTTGAAGTCTGCTTCAGCAGATGCCTCAACTTCAAGTTCTTCAATTACCCTTGAAGCCTTTCTTATGAATATTAAGGATATAGAAATAGAACTTGATGACGACTATAGGGGTCCTTATGCGGGAGATGACAACGGTTACACTGATGATGATGATGACATCGAAATTCCCGGCCCATACCTTATTGATTTTCTGTCAAATGAAGTGCTGAACGGCAAGGTGATTGACGACTTTGAATTGCCAAATGTAGTCTGTGAAGAGATTGAATTCCATATTGCTCCTTATCGGTTGAAGAAGAATGATAAGATGCTGAACCGCTCAGTCTATGTGGAATTCACAATGAATGACAAGACTTACCATTTATGGACCAACAAGGTTGCAGAGATTGAAATAGAATTCGATGACGACGATGATGAATTGATGCTCTCAGACCATAACGTCAGTCTGCTGGTAGACCTCAGCCTGAAACAAGTCAGAACAAACCTGGCAGCTTTGCCGCTTCATACTGCAGTTGATGGCAACAATAATGGCATCATTGAAATAGGACACGATGATGACGATGGAAACAATCAACTCGCAGAGTCAGTTCTTAATATATTCAAGGGATGCTTTGATGTGGATATGGATGATGACGACGATGATGATGACGATGATGACGATGACGACGACGACGATGATGACGATGATGATGACGATTAATCACTTTGAATACCAGAATACCAGGAACTAATACATTAAAGGCAAGAACCAAATTGCAACAAATGGGGGGGGCAGGACCATCATGGACTGCCCCTTTTGTTTTAATCAGCCACCACTGATCATCATGCCAGAGTCACTTCTCAGATAACACTGATTACTGTCTCCGGCTTGAGTCTCTATTGAATAGAATGTAGCTTTATGTATTAACATGTCGGACAGCACTAGCTAATAAACATAAAATCAATTAATTAGAGCTGCATTTAAAAGACAGGAGATCGATCCTGATAATCATGCAGTTAAGAAGATTAATTAAAAATATACCAAACTGCCGTGTATGTTACTTCCCTTGATGCTGGTAGATTATATTACCGGTATTGTCAACAAATGTTGTAATCAGAACTGTATCACTTATGCTGCACAATGCAAAACCTGTTGCTGAACTCGTAAAAACTGCTCCTTCTAACGGGACTACTTTGCGGGATTGTGACGCTGAACTAATCACGAAATAATCAATTGAAGACCCGGAAGTGTTAATGTGCTGGAAGTTATGGATATGTCCGCTATAATACACATCTACCCTGTGCTTCTCCAGAATTGGTAGTAACCGTCTCTGAAGATCAGTTCTTTCCGACTCATCTTTTGTTGTTCCTGCATAGATTGGATGATGCCCCATCACAATTTTCCACTTTTCCCTGGAATTTCCCAAAGTGCTGTCTATCCAACTCAGCTGATCTTCAACAGACTGCTTAAGGGCATCAGGGTGTTCGTCGTTATACCTGAACAGATCAACCATAGGCGTAGTATCAATGAAAAGCAGGAGTACATCAGTACTGTCAGTTACATCAAATACTTTTGAATAGTACCGTCCGGGCATTTGCCACCGGCGACTTACCCCGGAATATGCTATGACAGCATCGGTATTCCCCTGATATTCATGATTTCCCAGAACGGGAAACCATGGAATCATCAATTCAGGATGTTTATAAACCAATTCATAGTTTGTAAGCCAAAGAGGATCATTTACAGATTGAATACCCATATAATGATGCACATCGCCCAATGCAGCCACAAACTCAGCACCCGCGATGTTTGCTGCTTCACCCATCATTTCTGCAACAATCTGCTGGTCATAATATCCGTTGCGCCCCAGGTCACATGCAATAATGAAAGTGTAATAATCATCAAGTATCGACAACTGATGATCTGATGCCGGTGAATCATGACCTCCTGAAATAAAATCAGTCTTTCTGATTTCACCATTTCTTAAAGTACTGTTCTGACATCCGCTCCATAGCAATACAAGGAGCAGAACAACCATTCTGAAAAACGGAGCCATAGCTTCTGGTTTGATTCGGTTCATTATTTACAGGTACAATCTTTTAAAAGGTCGAAATATTTTCACTAACAGACACATAATCAATTAATCAGAGCCTCCAGATTGAGACAGATGATCAGTCCTGATTATCAGGCAGTTATGATCAACCATTTGAGAAATATTCCGAACAATTGTTATTTGTTTCGTGGAATAATACCTAGTATATGCTGATCGGCAAATACCGGTCAGCATTTATTACAGGGGAAGCTCCTTCTTGCTAATTGCAGTCATACCTTAAACCGAGGGTACCGGCAATATCTTTCCACGATATTGCTGTTATGCTGCCATCATTGTGCACCGGATAAAAGGCACCGTACCGGAAGTCGCCGAATGCTTTTTGGGTAATTGCCGTACCATCGGTGTTGCGGGTAATCTCACCGCTAAAACCGCCAATATATTCCAGTGTTTTGCGATCAAACACCTGAAAGGTATTGTTTATCTTACCCTGATCAACAATGAGATAATACCCCGAACTGTCAGCTTCACATTCCCATAAGACAATGCCTTCGGGCTCATAGAAGAAATAGTTGTGAGGGATGATTTGTCCGGCAAACCGTCCTTCAGTATCATAAATCTTTATATTACAGTGATCTTCATGTTCATCGGCTATCAGCAACCTGTTATAGACCCTGTCAACAAGGATGGATTCTACCTTATACAGAACACCGTCACCTGAAGTATCGCCAAAAGCTCTGACATGCTCTGCGGCTACCTGATCATTTTCCACCGTAAAAACAAAGTGATGTATTCTCCTGCCAAGACTGTCAGCCGGTGGTGTTTCTTCCTCCGCTGTTTTATAGTTATCGGTAACATAAAGATGGTATTTGCCTTCAAACCGGTCAATGGTGATGCCGTAGGGTAAGCGTAAAACTGTTTCGCCGAAAACTCCCAGGGGCCTGAATTCGGGCAAAATGAAAATCTGTACCCTGTGGTTGTCTCTTTCAATAACCACTGCATAATCATCTATCACGGCAATACCGTTTGGCCGGCTAAGTTCTCCCAGACCGGTTCCGATAGTGCCAAAGCGGGCAATTTTTTCTCCGCTTGCTGCATCATATACAATAATGGCGTTGCCTTCCTTTGCTGTTGCCAGCAGCCAGTTCTGTCCCTCCCTGCCATGCCACAAAGCCGGACTGTCAACATTGTCGCTTTCATCGCGCAGGGTTGTGAATGACTCTTTAATCAACGCAACTTCAGGAACTATTGATTTTGACTGATTGCCCTGATTATGTTTGGCAACCTTTGAGGTTTTATCATTACATGCTGATAACAGAAAGCATGACAGAATAAGCAGATACCCTATTTTCCCCAGGTTCATTTGTGCCAGATCTATTACAAATCAATTTTTAATCCAAACTGGAAGCGCACATTGTAGTATTCAGCCTGCATTACCCGTGAGCTTATGCCCTGGTAGTATCTCAACGGCTGGTTCAACAGGTTGTTTGCTTCGGCATACACTCTGAATTTTGGGGTAATCGAAAAGTTGGCGTTCATATCAAGATGTATTGCCTTATCATAATATCTGTCATAAAATGCCTCCTCACCAAATTCATCAATATAGGCTGAAGAGTAGCTGACAGATGTTCTGAAGGAGAAGCGTTTGCTATCGTATGACAAGGATGCATTCACTGTATGGTTAGCCGTTCCGGGAAGCGGAATATCATCGTTTTCGCGTCCTTCGATACGGAAATTGCTTACAGAGCTTGTTGTATAAGTATAATTGGCATACAATCCAAAACCTTTCAGGAAACCGGGCAGAAAATCAAGCTGTCGCTGGGCTGCCAGTTCAATGCCAAATATTTCAGCATTGCCTCCATTGACAGGCTGGCTGTATGTATCCCAGGTTGTTCCTTCGAACAGATAGTCCTCTCGTGTTTCTGTCACAATAAAATCATTTATATCCTTATAGAAAGCCCCTGCAGACACAATACCTATTGTTTTAAAATATTTCTCAAACGAGAGGTCAAAATTCATTGATGTGGTAGGGATTAATCCGGGGTTCCCTATGGCTATTTCGTGGTCTTCCCTGGCTATTTCCCTGTAAGGCACCAGTGAATAATAGTTTGGCCTCGCAAGAGTATTTGTCCATGCAGCCCTTAATATTGCAGTTTTGCTAAAATCATATTTAAGATGCAGGCCGGGAAGAACATTTATGTAGGAATCGGAAACAATGGGGGTAAGAATGTTTTCATCCTCATCAGCATCATACTGGTTCCCCTGGTATTTCTGCGAGGTGTTTTCGATACGTACGCCGGCAATTATTAACAGCTTAGGACCAATGTTCTGGTTCAGCATAATATATCCACCAATAATATCCTCTGTTGCATTAAAATTTCCTGCTTCTCCTTCAGCACTTCTTTCTTCCTCAAACAGAGAAGAGTTGGTCAGATCAAGCCCTCCCAGGTATTCTCTTGACACATGGTTGCCGGTTGCATAGTCACCCGCCAGGAAGTTATCCTTTGTAAAGTTTTTCAGGTTATTAAGGGTAGCTTCATTAAAAGCATCTTTATCAACCGGAGTGTATTCGAACAGCCTGTTATCACGCATTTTCTCCTTACCCTTGTATCGTACTCCAAGTTTAATACTGTTTTTAAAATTATTTTCAAGCAGCGGGATTGTAAAATTCAACTTGAAGTTTTTATCAATGTCTTCTGTAAACTGAAATTCCTCAGTGATTTCATCAAATTTATAGTCAGAACTGAAATCGGCTGCCGAAGCAGGAGTCACGCCTGTAATTCTTGGAGCGCTTTTATCTGAAAAATCGGTTGTAAAGGTCAGTTTTTTAACCTTATATGCAATATATCTTTCATTAGGTCTTTCCTCAGAGGCTTTGCTGTATGATGCTGTCCAGTCAGCCTTAACTCTGCTAAACTGGTGTTCCCCACCCAGCGTGAAATTCATCATGCGCTGGTCTTCCAGACGTGCATTCTTAATATCATTATTGCCGCCTTTGGTCTCCTTTTTCATAATGCCTGTCCATGAATCACTCTCTTCATCATACTCAATATCCTTATAGACGTTTCTGTAACGGTTTTCCCAGTCGTTACGATGGTTGTATATACCATTGGCAAACAATGTATGGTTCCCGTTAATTTTATAATCAAGACTCAGTGAATAACTTTGACGGATACGCTGTAAATAGTACTGCCGTATTTGAATCTCTTCTGCGAAGGCTGAAAGATCTTTATTATTGTCATCAGTATAATCCCATTCTGATTCAATATTGTCACTTCCCAGCTGGTGATTGTGGTAAGAGGCACCAATAATTACGCCCAGCTTATTGTTGAAAAACCGGTCGCCAAGTATAACAGCGCCATTATATATTGGCTTTGAGGCAAGGAGATTATACCCGGATCCAAGTGTCATACTAACACGACGGTCGTATGGAGCAGAGCGCGATACCAGGTTAACCGAACCACCAATGGCATCAGCGTCCATATCGGGTGTGACCGCTTTGTTCACCTCGACAGCCTGAATCATGTCGGCAGGAATCAGATCGAGCTGCACCGTCCGGTCTTCAGCCTCGGCAGAAGGGATGCGTTCGCCGTTTACCATCACCGAGTTGTATTGCGGTGCTGTTCCCCTTATGTTCCCGAAGCGCGCTTCGCCCTGATCATACTGAACATTGATACCCGGAATTCTCTTAAGGGCATCACCGATATTGGCGTCGGGGAATCGGCCTACCTGGTCAGATGAAATAATGTTGGTGATGTTACCCTTATTCATTTGTGTATTTAAAGCTTTTGACTGCCCCTGCAGCTGCCCGGTCACAGTTATTTCGGATAATTCAATACCCGCTTCCAGGCTGAAGTCGACAACAGTTGTCCTGCCAGGCTCGACTGAAATCTGTTTTGCTTCGGGGCTATAGCCGATGTATGTGGCAATCAGTTCGTATGTCCCGGCGGGAACTCCGGTAATAGTGTAATAACCGTAGCTGTCACTGATGGTGCCTTTCGAAATTGATTTTAAGGATACAGCTGCACCAGGCATTGAAAGGTTGTCGGTATCCAGGACTCTTCCTTTAATAATCCCTGATTGTTGTGCCTGAGAACATATTGTCAATGCTGTCAGAAGCACAGATAGGTAAGATTTTAAATGTGTCATGATTTATTTTGGAATTCATGGCAAAATTACTTTCAGTTTATTACAAAAAGTTTACGCAAATATTAAAGGATTGATACATTTTAATGATCCGGCTCATTATTTCTGCCTGAGCATGCCAGACGGATTTTCAAGTGCGGATCTGCGACTGATAGTAAATAGAGTCAGCATTGGCACAGAATTCATGTTGCAATAATAAAATGTATATATTTGCCTGACGATTTCAGGTGCTCAGGCCTGAACCGCTCCGGCCTGAGTGAATAGGGAATCCCGTGACCTGTAAACCGAACGGTTGCAGGAAACCGGGAGCTGTACCCGCAGCTGTAAATCCGATAATTGTTCCGGCACCCCCCGCCACTGTTACACAAAATGTGAAATGGGAAGGCAGCCGGAACAGGATGAGCCAGAAGACCTGCCTGCAAATTGACCTCGTAGCTTTCGGGTGAAAGGCAAAGAGCAGAAACTGGTTTTTCTACCCCTGTCTCTCAAAAGGTTACGAGAATTTGAATTGAGGTCATGGATTTTAAAGACCATGACAAATGTGACTGTTCTAAGTATTGTAACCGTGCAGAAGCTGACAAAGCAATTGATGCGAACCGCAACCAGGCTGACTCTGGCTGCAGTTTTATCATTTCCGGGAGTCACAGGCGCCCAGTCAATAACAGATACCCTGATACATATTCCCGATGTTGTTGTAAACGCCTCACGTACTGATCATTTCAGGCATGATGTTAAAACCGAAGAATTCAGGGACAGTATATTAAATCAGTACGCCGGGGAGTCACTCGTAAGGCTCCTGAGCGGTCAGACTGCACTGAATATTAAAGCATACGGCGTTGGAGGCGGGGCATCATCCATCTCCATTCGCGGGGCTTCAGCCAGCCAGGTGCAGGTTAACTGGAACGGGTTCCCGATCAATTCCGTGACGCTCGGCTCCTCAGACATATCAATGATCCCTGCAGCCGGATTTGACCGTATATCTCTGGTGTACGGAGCCTCGGGAGCTCTCTATGGAAGTGGCACTTTCGGCGGAGCCGTGAGTCTTAACAGTGAGTTAACACCGGAAAGGGGCATTTCAGGCAGCGCTTACATAGGTGCACAGTCATTGCGCACACTCAACGGAGGGTTTACATTCAAGGCAGGCAGTGACAGGCTCGCCTGGAAAGTGTTTGCCTGGGGCACAGTCTCAGAAAATGAATTCACCTATTATGATTATATAAGGCAGACTGAACACCGGCAAACCGATGGCGACTGGCATGACTACGGCATGATTCACAACCTGGCATTCAGACTGTCGCCAGCTTCTCTGCTTGAAGCCGGGTTATGGTACCAGGAAAAGGAATACGATATTCCGTCTCGGATAGGCTCCACAACCTATGAACAGCAGTCAGACTCCACACTGAAACTCTACCTGGGGTACAGGTATATAGGCAACCGCTGGAGCCTTAAGGTCAGGGCAGCACGGTTCGATGACCTTCAGACATACTGGCAAAAGCCTGCTCCTGACTCACCGGTAAACAGCATTGACTCAAGAATCGCCGCGCTACAGCATCACGGAGATATTAACTTCAGGTATTACATGCCTTCCGGCCTCTCATTTGATGCCGGGCTTACAGGCTCAATGGTCACTGCAGATGTATCAGCCTACGGTGATAAGAAGCTTGAAAAAGGGATAGCCCTCTTCACCGGACTGAAATACACCTTTGACCGTTTAACCCTGCAGAGTGCATTACGCAAAGAGTGGTTCAACACCTTCAGCTCAGGACTCCTGCCTTCGTTTGGATTGAAATGGGATGCCATTCCGGGGCAATGGGTTCTGCGTGCAAATTACTCGAAGAAATTCCGAAAACCAACATTTAATGACCTCTTCTGGATACCGGGCGGTAATCCGGACCTCAACCCGGAAAATGGCTGCACCATTGAAGCAGGTTCAGAAAACACTTTCCACGTCAGTGAAAAGTCAGTGATAGAAACAGATATCACTCCTTATTATACTCATGTCAATGACATGATAGTGTGGCGGCCGGGGGGAGCTTACTGGTCGCCCAAAAACTACCAGGAGGTCAGGTCTGTGGGCATTGACTTGTCTGCAGGTTTTACCATGAAACATGAAAAAATCAAGTTTTCCTCCATGTTAAAGGTCGGTCTGAACCATTCAGTTGCAAATGAGGAAGATGGACAGGAAAAGCTCACCATGCTATACTCTCCCCTGTTTGTCTCATCATGGAAGAACAGTCTGACAGCCGGGATATTTGATCTTGAAGTTACACATGGTTTTACCTCGGCACGCCATTACAGCGATGACCGCCTTCTTGATCCCTATAATCTGATTGATATCAGAGCCGGTGTCAATATCAAGGCAGGAAAGGGAAAGATCGGTATGCACTTATCCTGTAACAATGTAACCAATACAACCTATGAACTGATAAAGCTCTACCCAATGCCCGGAAGGTATTGGTCAGCCAAAATAAATTATGAATTCTAACCACTTTTAAAATGATTATTATGAAAACCAATCTTCTCCAAAAAGCTATGCTCCTGTGCGCCGGAGCAATTATCATGCTTGTCTCATGCCAAAAAGACCCTGATGATGACATCACCGCAAAAAACCTGAAGGGGATGTTTGTTGTTTGTGAAGGGAATTTTGGAAGCGCTGAAGGTGATATCACCTGGTACAATCCTGATGATGGCAAAACGGTTAAGAGTCTTTATTACTCTGCAAACAGCACGGAGCTCGGTGATATAGCCCAATCATTCGTCATTGCAGACACGCTGGGCTTTATTGCAGTAAACAACTCTCAGAAGGTAACCGTGATAAATATGAAGAGCTTTGTTGCGGTTAAAACCCTGAATAATTTCTCTTATCCCCGCAGTATTACGCGTGCAAATGAAAAAACCGTTTATGTGGCCAACGGAAACGGGTTTGCTGACAATTACATCTACAGCATTGACCTTGCAACCCTCAAAAAAACTGACTCGCTCGTGGTCACCACGGGGCCTGAGTCACTAATAACAGCAGGCAACAAAGTGTATGCAACAATCTCCGGCGGCTGGAACAACGACGGCAATACCGTTATTGAAATAGACCCGGAAACCTTCGAAATCACAAAGACATATACCGTGGGCTCATGTCCTGTTGATCTTGTTGCCGACAATAACATGAACATCTGGGTCTATTGCAAAGGTATTCCTGATTACTCAGCCTATCCGGATATTAGCTATACCGGCATGGGGTTGTGCAAGATAGACAGAACCACAGGCAATGTCACAACATTCCCGTTTACTGAAATGGTCTCACCCGGGATATATAATGTTGCAGTATCACCTGACGGCAAAACAATCTATTATCTGAACAACGGGTTATTTGCAGTGGAGTCAGCTGCTACATCCCTGCCCGCTTCAGCTCTTATCAACGGCTCATTCTACGGTATTGACGTTGATCCGAAGAGTGGAAACCTGGTCGGGCTTGACGCTGTTAACTCAAAGGCTGTTATCTTCAATACCAACGGCATTGAGCAAGACAGCTTTGAAACAGGTGACTTCCCCAATTCAGTTGTCTTCAGTTATTGAATTACTGACAAACTTCCTGTGTAAGGTTTTATAAATACCGGCATGAATATAAACGCAAGGTTTCTGCGTAAAACAGGACTGTTACTTGTCACGGCAATTACTGTTGCCTGGCTTTCAGGATGCGGGGGTTCCCCGCGAACGGCTCTCCCCGGCAAAGACACTGTTACTTTCTCAAGGGTTGTTTCACTGACACCCTCAGTTACCAGGAGCATGTACCAGCTTGAGGCGGAAGACAGGCTTGCAGGCTGCTCCAGCTACTGCGTTGTTGAAGAGAAAGACAGTATCGTTGTAGCCGGATCGGTAGTAGGGCCTGATATAGAAAGAATTGTAAGCCTGAGACCCGATTTGGTAATACTGTCAGAATTCATCTCCGAAAATGATGTAAAAACACTTAAAAAGTTCGGGCTGAGAGTTGAAGTATTCCGTTCACCGGAATCTTTTGATGAACTCTGTTTACAGTTTATCAGGCTGGGGCAGTTGACAGGCAAGGAGAAAGAGGCTGAACAGATAGCTGCGGATATTAAAAACGAAGTTCGCCTTCTTTCTGACGAGTGGGAACAGAAAAGCCCCAAACCTGGTGTATTCATGCAGATTGGGAGCTCTCCCATCTTCACGGTACTGCCCGGAACCTACATGGATGATTATATTAAGTTTTGCGGAGCGGAGAATATAGCCGCAGACCTTACGAACGGTATTGTCGGCCGCGAGTTTGTTGTGGCAAAGAATCCGGATTACATTTTTATTGTAACCATGGGCGTTGCCGGAGACCTGGAAAAGGAGCAATGGTCGCGTTTTTCACTGATGAATGCAGTCAGACAAAACAATATTCATATATTAGATTCCAGAATTGCCTGTGAACCCACGCCAGAGAATTTTATCAAAACCCTGAGAATAATGGCAGGTTACATGGGAAAAGAACTGGACGGACAACCCTTGTCTGACCAATGACGGGGCTCACAGGCAGGTCAGACAGATGAGCAGGAAAAGAAAAGGGATGAAATATACTCTTATGCTGTCAATATCAGCACTGTTGCTGGTATTGTCATCCCTCTTCTCCCTGGTCATTGGTGAAGTACCTTTCTCTCTGGCAGATGTACCGTCAATACTGTCTGATCCTTCATCAATGGAACACGGGATACTGACGCATATACGCATCCCGCGGACAATACTTGCCATGGCCATCGGGGGCAGCCTCAGCCTTTGCGGAGTCATTCTGCAGGGTATTTACCGCAACCCGCTGGTAGAGCCTTACACGCTCGGAATTTCCGGGGGAGCTGCTGTTGGCGTAACACTTGCCATTGTGACCGGTCTTGCCATGAAAGGTATCCCGCTCTCATTTTTCGGCTTTGCCGGTGCGCTGGTAACCATTTTTCTTGTTTACACCCTGAGTATCAGGAACAACAGAATGAGTACCGGAAAAATGCTCCTCATAGGGGTAATGATCAGCTTCATTTCCTCTTCAGTAGTGATGCTGCTCATGTCTCTAACCAACGCTGAACAGCTCCACGGTATAATATTCTGGACCATGGGGTCACTGAATGAAACAGATAACACTGTTGTCTTCACCCTTTTGGGGATTTCTGTCGTGATGCTTGGGGTCACTATTCTCTTTGCTGTTCCGTTAAATGCAATGCGGTTGGGAGAGGCTAAGGCGAGGCACCTGGGAATCAATACAACCGTCATCATAAGGATTCTTTTCATCATCACCTCCCTGATGACCGGCAGTTGCATTGCAGTAGCCGGTATAATTGGATTTGTAGGGCTTATCATGCCGCATTTTTCAAGGCTCATTATTGGTACTGACTACCGTGTACTGCTTCCTTCTGCATTCCTCAACGGGGCAATATTCCTTATCTGGTGTGACATCCTGGCAAGGATCATCATCTCTCCCAACGAACTCCCGATAGGTGTTATAACCGGCATTTTCGGGGGCATTACCTTTATAATCATCCTCAGCAGCCGGAGGATAAAAGCGGGATTACTATGAGGGACAATTTCCTGGAGATAGAGAACGTCACCTGCGGCTACCCCGGTGGTTTCATGTTAAACTCACTGAACCTGACTCTGCAGAAAGGGGCTTTTGCAGGCATCATTGGCCGCAACGGCTCAGGCAAGAGTACTCTCTTCAAAAGCATAACCGGTGATATAAAGCTTACCGGCGGATCAGTGATACTTGACGGCATCTCCCTGTCGGGCCTGACACTGAAGGAGAGGGCCAGGAGGATTGCCACAGTGCCGCAATTTGTTGAGACAGGGCCGATCACTGTCAGGGAACATGTTCTTATGGGAAGGGTTCCCTGGCTCAGCAGGTTCAGCTATTCATATAATAAAACGGATAATGAGATAGCTGAAAAGTATATCAATCTCACGGGCCTGAACAAACTCAGTGATAACCCTTTAACAGGCATCAGCGGCGGTGAGCTTCAGCTTTCAGCCATTGCATCAGCCCTGACGCAGGAGCCCTCCCTCCTGCTGCTTGATGAACCCACCGCGCACCTGGATATTCATTACCAGGCAATGATCATGGATATGCTTTACAGTCTGAACAGGGCGGAAAAACTAACGGTCTTGATGATTATTCACGATCTGAATCTTGCAGGAGAGTATTGTGACTACCTTGCACTGATGAAAGATGGTAAAATATGCGCTGACGGAACGCCGGAAGAAGTACTCTCTTCCCGGAATATCCGGAATGCATTTGGAGCTGATGTGCTGATCACACCTCATCCGGTCACGGGCAGGCCTGTTATCCTCAGGAACCCCGGCAACGGACCGGAACAGCAGACAATAAATGATTCAAAGCCGGGCAGTGTAAAACTATCACATCATGGCAACTGAAATAATAGTGATTACAGGCGGGCAACGGTCAGGTAAAAGCAGCTTTGCCCAGCAACTGGCCAGGGATTTTTCCTCTGATCCTGTTTATCTGGCAACTGCCAGGCAATGGGATCAGGATTTTGAAAAACGGATCGCGAGGCACAGGAGCGACAGAGGTGAAGCCTGGCGGACGGTGGAAGAGGAAAAACATATCAGCAGGCCTGATCTCACCGGCCAAACGGTTGTTCTTGACTGCATTACTCTCTGGCTGACAAATATCTATTCCGATCACGGGTATGATCCTGATGCATCACTTGACTGGGCAAAGGAAGAGTGGAACAGGTTCATCGCGCGTGATTTCAGGCTAATAGTGGTAACCAATGAGATTGGGATGGGAGTACACGCGCAAAGCGAAGCGGCAAGGCACTTCACTGATCTGCAGGGTTGGATGAATCAGTATATTGTACAAAAAGCCCCGGTAGTGTACCTGATGGTATCAGGAATACCGCTTAAAATAAAATAAGGATTTATTCAATCACCCGCGGTTCCGCCCGGTTTTTAAAACATTTTGATTACAAATGATAACTATGAATCTCGAAAAGGAACTGATCAAAAAAATAGACTCGCGTACCAAGCCACTGGGATCTCTTGGCAAGCTCGAAAAAGTCGCGCTCAGGATTGGACTGGTGCAGGGGACACTGACACCGGAACTCCGCAAGCCTGCAATAATTGTATTTGCCGCTGATCACGGGATATCAGAAGCGGGGGTGAGTGCTTATCCCGGCGAAGTCACGAAGCAGATGGTGATCAATATTCTCAATGGCGGGGCGGCGATCAATGTCTTTACCAGGCAGCATAACATAGCCC
>ERZ1026810.66-NODE-66-length-85447-cov-7.097668_pt1 | contig 85447 bp, 81 predicted proteins | sample MGYA00520872_ERZ1026810 | MGnify/ENA primary metagenome ERZ1026810 (study PRJEB33270, sample SAMEA104284477) | anaerobic digester metagenome | biome: Anaerobic digester microbiome; feature: mesophilic sludge digester; material: Anaerobic digester biomass | place... | reverse complement strand
GTTATTGTTTGTTTTTTTTTTGTTTTTTTTTTCAAGCAGAAGACGGCATACGAGATGCTCAGGAGTCTCGTGGGCTCTGAGATGTGTATAAGAGACAGGCGCTTGGGTCCCAGGATTAAATTCTTATGCCAAATCTTAGCCGCAAGCATAGCTTTTTACGCGGGCGTTAGAATTGAAACTATTTTCTCTATAAATATTCATGGCGTTTTCTTTAGTATTTTTAGTTGGGTAATCACCGTCGCATGGTTTTTATTAATTATTAATGCCATAAACCTTATTGACGGACTGGACGGATTAGCCGCGGGTGTTACGTTTATCGCGATGGGTGTGCTGATTGTTATGAACGCTGTTGCAGGCCATTCTGTAACTCTGGGTAAATTAGTGATAATGGCCGGAGTGCTTCTGGGTTTTTTACGCTATAATTTTAATCCGGCAAGTATCTTTATGGGTGACGGCGGAAGCTATTTTCTTGGTTATTTCATTGCGGTTATATCTATAATAGATTCTTCTAAAAGCGCATTAGGTATATCTATTGTGATACCCCTGCTCGTGCTGGGCGTGCCTGTTTTTGATACACTGATTGCTCCAGTGCGCCGATTTTTATCAGGCAAAAAAATGTTTCATCCAGATAAAAAGCATATTCACCACCTTCTTTTAAGTAAAGGATTAACGCAGAAAAACGTAGTGTTAATAATCTACGGCATAACCGCAGTTCTGTGCGTTTTTGCTCTTATAATGATATTCTTCCGTAATAACGTTACGACCGGCATTGTAGTTACACTAATTGTTATTATCGCGCTGATCTCGGTTAAAAAACTTGGATACCTTGAATATCTAATCTTAGATAAAATATTAGGATGGATAAGAGATGTAACTGACGCTACAAGGCATTCCAGTTACAGCGGAAGTTATCTTACCCTACTTGGGGAATTAAAAAATACTAATAATCTAAAATTATTTTGGGAAAAAGCATGCAAGGCTTTTGAAATGATACAGGTTGAAGCGGCAGAATTACGCATTGCAAAGCCGGTAAAGTTAAAAAGTAAAAGTTTTTCAAAACGCGCGGAGGTTCTTTTATGGAAAAAGAGCAACGCGCCACGCAATAAAATGATGCGCCTGGAAATACCTCTAGGTGCAGGCAATCCAGTTAACGCTAAACTTATAGTATTTAAAAATTTAACAGAAAATAATATCCGGCCATACACTTTGCGGCGTATAAGGCAATTGCGGCTAAGTATGGAAACAGCGCTGAAGAGGATATATGAAAAAAAATAGGTTTAAGATTTAAGTGTTAAGTAAGTATATTAAAAAACCGTTCATGTCACTTCGAACGAACGTGAGAAGTCTTGAAACTTGGGAATAAGATTTCTCGTCGCTTTGCTTCTCGAAATGACAAAAAAATTTAGAAGATCGGGAATTTGATATTTTATGAAAATATTTGTGACAGGTGGGGCAGGTTATATCGGAAGTCATGTGATAATATCTCTGGGAGAAGCGGGGCATGATGTTTTGGTCTATGATAATCTCTGCAATAGTACCGAAAAAGCGGTTTTATACGGCAAACTGGTAAAAGGAGATCTTGCCGATACAAAACTATTGAATAAAACATTAGCTGATTTTAAACCTGAAGCGGTTGTGCATTTCGCGGCTTTTATCCAGGTGGAAGAATCAGTCCGCGAGCCGCTTAAATACTATCGTAACAATGTAATTAACTCGATAAATCTTTTGGAAGCTATGCGGGAGAATAAAATAAACAAATTTCTTTATTCTTCCACCGCGGCTGTTTACGGAATTCCGGAAATAATTCCCGTTGATGAAACCGCGCCCATGCAGCCCATAAACCCTTACGGGTTTTCCAAAGTGATGATTGAACAGGTTTTAAGTGATTTGGCGCAAAGTAGTGATTTTCGTTACGCGGCGCTTAGATATTTTAATGTGGCCGGCGCAGATCCGCAATGCCGTGTAGGTCAGGCATATCGTGAATCAACGCATTTAATTACACGCGCGCTGAAAACAGCCAAATGTGAACTGCAAAAACTTTTAATTTACGGCACGGATTATCCCACGCCGGACGGTACATGCATTCGTGATTATATTCATGTGACTGATCTGGCTGATGCCCATGTCCTGGCGTTACAAAGTCTTATGAAATCTGGTGAAAATCAGATAATGAACTGCGGCTACGGACATGGTTTTTCGGTTAAAGAAGTTGTTGCAACTGCACGAAAAATAACAGGAATTGATTTTAAAGTGGAAGAAACAGGTAGGCGAGCGGGCGACGCTATTAATCTTGTAGCTAACAGCGATAAATTGAGAAAAACTACCGGCTGGATGCCGAAATATGATGATTTGGAGTTTATTATTAAAACAGCGTGGGAGTGGGAGAAGAAGAGATAGAGGGTTAGAGGTGTTGGAAGATTAGCGGGTTGCATTTTAATGTCACTTCGAACGTATGTGAGAAGTCTTTAAAAAAGATTTCTTGTCGCTTCGCTCCTCGAAATGACAAAAAGAGAAGGTTAGAGGGTTAGATGCTTTAGAAGGGTCGGATGCTTAGAAGGTTGGTAAAGAAAAAGGTAATATTTAAGCAATTTTAAAAAACACATACCATCATCTAAACGATCCGTAAAAAATTTTATAAAGTATTTATTTTGAGAAAATATCTCTGCATATTGTTGATTATCATACTGCTTACAGGCGGATATGCCTTTTGCGCCGATAGTCCGTTTACTTATCCCGCGAACTGGGGCGGTACAGGTTTGATGGAAACACCGACGGCGCGCGTTTTAGAAGCAGGAAAATTCCGCGTTGGCGCAAGCTATGTTGATCCATATATTTTTTATTACGGCGCGGTAAGCCCGATTAAAGGTCTAGAAATCGATGGCCGGATAACAGAAATTCTGGATACCGATACTTCCTCTGACCCTACATGGGCAGATTATGGCAATTATAAAGATAAGGCTTTCGATATTAAATATCAGTTTCTGCCCGAAGGTAAATACACGCCGGCGCTGGCCTTTGGCATTATGGATCCGCACGGGACAAGAATCTACACAGGCCAGTATCTTGTAGCCAGCAAACAAATATTCCCTTTTGATTTTACCATAGGTGTAGGCAACGGCAGGTTCGGCAAGCGTCCTGTTGACGACGATAAGGAATTCGGCCTGGAAATATTCACAGATCCTAAGCAATGGATCAAAGACGCTCAGGTTTTCGGCGGCGTTCAGTTTACCCCTCATCCCAAAATATCTTTTATGGTCGAGTATAATCCAATTCGTTACGACAAACAGACAACCGACCCGGCACAGGCAAAACATTTTAAAAATTACGACGATTCTTTTTTAAATAGATTAAATTACGGCATCCGTATCATGCCGTTTGACTGGACAGAAATTGATTTGAGTTATCAGCGCGGCGAAGAATTCGGCGTGAATGTTTCTTTCGCCTTCACGCTGGGTAGGCCCATACTGCCCATCTTTGACGCGCCCTACGTTGAAAAGCAGGAATTAATGGATAGCCCGCTCGCGCAAAGAATAAGTCGTGGGCTTTATGAATCAGGGTTTTACGATATTGGGGTTTCGGTTTCCGGTTCCTCTGTCTGGGTTATTGCGGCAAATGACCGCTATTTTTACACGCCGCGCGCTATCGCAGTTATGGTAAATTTAATTAATAAAATGCTTCCGGAAAATATGGATCAAATTAATCTGATATTAACGGAAAGAGGAATTCCCATAGTTCAATTTTCCACGCAAAGGCAAGATGTTAATTATTACCAGGAACAGGTATTCAGCCCCGGAGAATATCTTTACCTGACTAAAACTGATACAGATATTTATCAAACGCCGGAAGCTAAACAAAATTATAAACGATATTTTTTCTACGGTATTAAGCCGGAAATTCAAGCGCTGGTTAATGATCCATCCGGCTTTCTTAAATTAAGAGCCGGGGCGTCTGGCTGGATTGGCATAAACCCGTGGCGTGGAGCATCTCTAGTTGCGGGCATCGCGGCATACCCTCTAAATGATGTTTCATCATCCAATAAACCGCTTTCCATTCCGGTACGCTCTGATTTTGTGGAGTATATGGATAATAACATGCTTCTCAGTCTCTTAATGTTCGAGCAGATAGAAAAATTCAAATACGAAATATACGGTAAAATGGCCGTGGGATTGCTGGAGGTTCAATACGCGGGCATTGACGGAGAAGTAGCAATGCCTCTATTAAATGGCCGAATCTTAGCAGGTATCGGCGGTTCTTTAGTTAAAAAACGCGATGTGTCAAATCCGCTGGCATTGAACAACAGTGATTGGAGCGATAATTATACGACAGCTTTTGTCAACACACGGCTGAATATTCCGGAACTGGAAGTATATGTGGATGTAAAAGCGGGACGGTTTTTGGCCGGAGATAAAGGCGCGAGAGTAACCGTCTCCAAAAATTTCAACGGTGTTGTTCTTTCGGCGTGGTATAGCTTTACCGATACATCAGTATTCAGCGATGAATACAATAGACACTATCATGATAAAGGCATAGCCGTTTCTATCCCCCTACGCCTATTTCTCGGGCGAGATTCTCGAGTTGTGCATGATTTTGCCATCTCCCCCTGGACCAGAGATGTAGCGCAGGATATTTACCATCGGACATCTTTATTCGATTTTATCGGACGAAACGCCAAAATTTATCTTAATAAAGATAAAGAAATGTTTGAATAAATTCATTAGCTAATTCAGTCTATCTTACTGTATTTATTGTATATATTAATTTTAAAAGGTATCGAATATTATAATTATCCTTGTTTGTATTGACAACAAGAACAAAATTGGTTAACTTTATAACAAGTTAAAAATAAATCGATTTTAACTCGTTGCTTTAAATATCCAGAGGGAGGGCAGAGATGAAAACATTTAAAAAAATTATTTCTATAGTAGTAATTGTGCTTTTCATGGGTGTCACGCTACCAGCAAATTCTTTCGGTCAGCCAGCTTCAACTTCAGGGGCTGCAGCAGCCGGCGCTTCTTCTGGTGAAACCACAAAGGCTGGAATCAGCAAGGGAACAGTTGTTGTCGGAGCAGTTCTTCTTGCAGCGCTTCTTGCGGGTGGTATAGCTGCTCTGGCCGGCGGAGGCGGTGGCGGCGGATCGCATGCGACGCCTGTTCATCATTAATTGCTGTTCAAAATAAAATTTTCAAAAAGGCGAAGGGTTACCAAGATATTGGTTTAGCTTTTCGCCTTTTTTATTAAGAGAAAATTAAAATGAAAAAAAAATCGTGGATATCTCTAATTGTGATTATATTTATTGCTTGGGCAGGTATTAATTTTGCCGCCCCGGTGGAAGACGAAAAAAGTAAAATACTTTCCGCGGCGGAAAATGTTTTTATTCAAATGAAAAATAAAGATTACAAGGCAATCTGGGATGGCTTAACTATTAAAACAAAAGAAACCATTGTTAATGATGTTTATAAAGCTTCAAAAAAAATGGATATTGAAGTTTCAAAAGAAGAATTAACAAAAGATTTTGGAGAGCCCGGCCCGAACGCGAAATCATATTGGGATAGTTATCTGAAAGTTTTTAATCCGATTCTGGTATTGGAAGAATGCAACTGGGCTATGGGGGAAGTTAAAAAAGATGAGGCGGAAATTTATGTTTTGCACAAAAAATCTGAACGTCCCGCTTTATTGAAGATGTATAAAGAAAACGAAAAGTGGAAATTAGGGCTAGAAGAAAGCTTCGGCGCAAGAAAACTCAACCCGTTCTAAATATTAATCAATTATTAAAGCGCAAAGTGATTTATTTTTTAGCCGCGGGCGACCATGTTCTGCCATCGCTTGATGTCAATATTGTTCCGTCCAGCCCAACAACAATAAACTTGCCGCGTCCGTAGGCGGCGGCGGAAAGATCGCTTTTTGTTCCGGAGTCAACAATTGTCCATCTAGATAAATCATCAGATATCATAATTGTTCCGTTCGCGCCCACGCTGACATATCTGCCACCGCCGTAAGTAATCGAGTAGAGATTTTCCGTTGTCTGGGAATAACGGTCAAGCCATGATAACCATTCACCAAATCCTATGGGAGAGGTCATTATTCTTCCGTTTGTCCCGACAGCAATAAAAAGTTCATTAGCGTAAATAACAGAAGAAATATTAGACGCAAATTTCATATTTTCTTTTTCCCAGGTGACTCCATCATGTGATTTATAAGTATCACCATTTTTGCTGATGGTCATGAAATATCCCTGTGTCATAAAATAATCATTGTCTCTATATCCATAAACAATATTTTTTAGTGTTTGTCCGGGAGATAATGCAGCTGTCTTAGTCCAATTGTAGCCGTCAGAAGATGTTATCACTGTGCCGTCAGCGCCGACAGCAACAAATTGATTTTTAGCGAAAGTAATTGCCCAAAGATCATCGGTGACTGCCGATTTTACAGGTGTCCACTTTAAGCCGTCTTTGGAGCCAGTTAAGATTGTTCCATTGGGTCCAACAGCAACAAACATGTTGTTTCCAAAAGTAAGCGAGTTGAGAGGTACTTTAACTCCGGAATTTCTCACTGTCCATGTGTTCGCGTCAACAGATGTATATATCAATCCATTTCCAAATGTAACGGCATAAACCGGTGAAGGAGGTTCAGCACTGGCGGGTTTCTTATCTTGAGCAATGCCCGGATTAGACAGGATTAAGGAAAAAGACACTAAAGCTAAGGAAATATACAGAATGATTGTTCTTCTCATATGCTGTTCTCCTTTTTACTGTTATTTCTGAAACGTGTCGCAAAAAGTAAAATAACTTATTTCTATTCAAATTCTCTTAATATTTACCATAATTTACAGTAAAAAAAAACATTATTTATATGGATATATGGGCTAATATTCATGTGGTAATCATATAAATTTTATAACTATATAAATTAAAATTGATTTTAAAAATATTATGTAATAAATTCGGTCAAATAGATCAGTATTATGCGCCAAATCATTTTTTTAAATATGAAGTGATTAGTCGCAAAAATTTATTTGAGAAAATTGATTTGAAAGAAGAATAATATCATGCCTGTTTACGCTCAAATAATATTGTTGATTTTCGCCTTTATTGTCTTTGTTTTTCTGGCCATGTATCTGGGGGGATTGGGAATAAGAAGATTGTGTTTTAAAATTATTTCAGAAATGGAAGAGGCGCGCGCTTTCAGCGAAAAAAGAGCGGTAAAATTGCAGGAAGACAGACAAAATATTTTCCGCGTTGGCACAAAAAATCTGCGCCCGCGGGCATTGAATGTTTTGCTATCAGAAGGCCTGGTAATAAAAACGCCAAGTGGCAAATATTATTTAGATAAAGATAAGATCGCTATGTTAAAAAATAATAAATAACATTTTGTAGAAGCTGGTATAAATGTTTCGATATTTCGGTATTAAAATAACATTATTAGCAATTCTTATTGGTATTATATTGGCGCTTTACAGTTATTTTGTTGCTGATTCAGTAGTTACTGCAATTACTGACGCGCAATTGACCAAGGTTGATGGACGTTTCATGATTGCGACAGAATATCGGCCGTTTGTAAATAATGACGCGAAGTATAGACTGAAATTTGATTCCGGTAATGTTCAAAATCAGGCTATAAAACTGAGAGGTAAAAAGGTAAAAATTAAAAAATACGGATGGCGTATTCCGCTTTTTTCCATGTATGAAAACGTGGTGAAGATAGAAGAAATAACCAAGTGACAAAAATTATATGATTTAAACAATTGATTTTCGGAGGTTAATGTAATAAATTACAAAACAGGGGTGCCGATAATGGCTGAGATTATACCCTTCGAACCTGACCCGGGTAATGCCGGCGTAGGGAATGGCGAAGCTGAAGATTAATATGGGCCATACCCCATCTAGGTAAGGGTTATGGCCTTTTTTATATTGTGTTTTAATTTTAATGTGAAGTGTATAAAGTTTTTATGATGATCAAGGCGGTGAAAAATATAATTATTATAAGCAACGGGCGTTTCGGAGATGCAGTGTATTTGAAAAAAAAGATCGCTGAAATGCAGGATCGTCTGATTATTTGCTGTGACGGTGCTGCGTACAACATGGCGCAAGCCAAGATAAAACCGGATGTCATTATTGGTGATATGGACTCGATTAATGCGGCACAGTTGGAAAATTACCGGATGACAGGTATTGAAATTATTAAATATCCTTCAGAAAAAGATTTTACTGACACGGAACTGGCGCTGGATTACGCGCTTAAACTGGATCCGGTGAGAGTTCATATTTGGGGCGCATTAGGCGGAAGAATCGATCATACGCTGGCCAATATTTTTCTGCTGAAGAAAGGGGATGAAGCCGGAATAAAGACATGCTTGCTTGATGAATACGGAGAGGCTTTTCTGGCACAAAAAGAAGTCGTTTTCACTGACGCAGTTGGCTGTACAGTTTCAATTTTAGCACTAAGCCCTAAAGTAGAAGGTATTACGCTTAACGGATTTGCCTATCTTCTAAATAATGAAACCTTGCGGAAAGGCGAAACACGTGGATTAAGCAATTATATAAAAGAATCGCCAGCGCGTATAAATTTCCTCTCCGGTGAGCTTCTGGTTATCCGTTATTGGCAGAATAATTTATTTCCGGAGGCTGCATAATGAAAAATCCACCAAAAGTATTGTCTATCGGGGGATCGGATTCCAGCGGCGGTGCGGGAATTCAGGCGGATTTGAAAGCCGTACAAGCCTGCGGCTGTTACGGAATGAGTGTCATTACCGCTGTAACAGCACAAAATTCGCTTGGTGTGCAGGGTGTTTTTCCTGTTTCGTCAGCCTTTATCCGTCAGCAATTGATTTCGGTTATCAGTGATATAAGGGTGGACGCGGTAAAAACGGGCATGATTTGGAATTCAGGCGCTGTTCGCGTTATTTCAGATGTTGTCGGAAGGTACAAAGTTCAAAAGCTTGTTATTGACCCGGTAATGGTGGCAAAAGGTGGCAGTGTTCTGATGAAAGAAGACACGAGAAAAGCGTTAGTGAAGGAATTGTTTCCGCTTGCGCTTGTGGTAACGCCGAATATTCCGGAAGCAGAGTCTTTATCGGGAATGAAGATTAAAAAGATTGCTCATATGAGAAAAGCGGCAGAAATTATTTTCAATATGGGAGCAAAAAATGTTTTGGTTAAAGGAGGCCATCTGCACGGAGAAGAAAAAAAAATAAGCATGGATATTCTTTATGACGGAAAAAAATACCAAGAATTCAGCGCGGAATGGATTAATACGAAAAACACGCACGGAACGGGCTGCACGTTTGCTTCCTTGCTCGCGGCAGGCATTGCTCAGGGCAGGAATATATCGGACGCGGCGCAATTCGCCAAAATAATGGTGACCAAAGCAATCAAGAATTCAATATCTTTGGGGAAAGGGCACGGAACGCTTAATGTGGGCATCGAATATTATTCGCTAAAAGGAAAAAATGAATGTCTGCTTGAATTACAGAAAGCGGTTAATTATCTGATGTATCGCAAGTTGGGCAAGTTGATTCCTGAAGTGTCCTCAAATTTGGTTTACGCAAAAAAAGATGCCCGTAATGAAAAACAGGTCGCCGGATTTCCGGGACGTATCATCCGTGTGTTGGACGAGGCGCATGTCGTGACAAACCCACAATTCGGGGCTTCAGGTCATATGGCCCATGTTGTTCTAACGGTGATGAAGCATGATACTTCCTATCGCAGCGCGATGAATATAAAGTACGCGGAGAAGACCGTAGATATCTGCAAAAAAGTTGGGTTCACCGTGAAAAGTTTTGACCGTAAAGATGAACCAATTGAAAAAAAGGATAAAGAAGGTTTTTCCCTGGAATGGGGAGTCAATAAGGTGCTGGAGCAGTCAAAGATAATTCCTGACATTATTTATGATAAAGGTGGATGGGGCAAAGAGCCGATGATTCGTGTTTTAGGAAAAAACCCACTTGATGTAGCGAACAAAATAGAGAGATTATTTAAACATTTGTAAATAATACTTAAGGAGAATTATAAGGATATGATTTTGGATGAAGTAATCATTTCAAAGGCAATTATTGAGAAATTTACCGAAAAGTTATTGAATTCTACAAATGTCGATGTTGCCATTGTCGGAGGAGGTCCATCAGGTCTTGTCGCCGCTTATTATTTGGCCTTATCCGGTAAAAAAACGGTACTTTTCGAACGAAAATTGAGCCTTGGCGGCGGCATGTGGGGCGGCGGGATGATGTTCAATGAAATAGTAATTCAGGATGAGGCGAGGGAAATACTGGATTTGTTCGGTGTACGTACGAGAAAATATCAAGAAGGTTACTATACGGCCGATGCCATTGAATCCATTACAGCCATTTGTTCTAAGTCTGTGCAAGCGGGAGCCACGGTTTTCAACTGTGTCAGCGTGGAAGATGTTATGATTCGCGAGGGTAGGGTTACGGGATTAGTTGTTAATTGGTCACCAGTTGAAATGGCCGGGCTGCACGTCGACCCGTTAACTATTGCCGCGATAAATATTATCGATGCGACGGGACATGCCACGGAAGTGCTTAAAGTTATAGAAAAAAAAACAGACATGAAATTGAATACGCCTTCGGGAAAACTTATGGGTGAGCGTTCCATGTGGGCGGAAAAAGCAGAACAGCAGACGCTGGAGAATACCCGGCAAATATGTCCTGGAGTGTATGTTGCGGGAATGTCAGCCAATGCCGCTTTCGGCGGTCCGAGAATGGGACCAATTTTTGGCGGGATGATTTTATCCGGCAAAAAGGTTGCCGAGTTAATTCTGTCGTCCTCTCGGTGATTTAAGCGAGGGGTTTATTTTGGAGAAAAAAATGACAAAGTTGGAAAAAGCCCGCAAAGGTATCATTTCCGAGGAAATGAAAATTTGTGCCGCCGAAGAAGGTGTGGAACCGGATTATATCCGTCAGTGCGTGGCAGAGGGGACAATCGTTATTGTCCGAAATGTGAATCATACCGAAATCAAGCCACTGGCAATCGGTTGTAGAATGCGCACGAAAATTAATACAAATATCGGCACATCGAATGACCATGTTGATTTAAAAGCGGAACTGGAAAAATTAAGCGTTGCCGTTTCCGCCGGAACAGATGCGGTGATGGATTTATCCACGGGTGGCGATTTGGCAGCAATCAGAAAAGCTGTTGTTGGAAGCTCACCTGTTATCACAGGGACTGTACCAATTTATCAAGCGGCAGTAAAAATGATTCGTCAACGTAAGGCGATATCCGAGATGACGGCGGATGATATTTTTGAAGTAATAGAAGAAAACGGTAAAGACGGGGTAGATTTTATTACAGTGCATTGCGGCGTAACACAACAATCTGTGTCCGTGATGGAAAATCAGGGCAGAGTGCTGGGTATCGTCAGCCGGGGCGGATCAATAACGGCGAACTGGATGCGTTGTAATAAAAAAGAAAATCCTCTGTATAAATATTACGACCGTCTTTTGGAAATAGCTCGCCGTTATGATATGGTTTTAAGTCTCGGGGATGGGTTGCGTCCTGGAGCAATTGAAGATGCCACAGATAATGCCCAGATTGCTGAATTGATACTTCTAGGGGAACTTGCTGTTCGTGCAAAAGAAGCAGGTGTGCAGGTGATGATTGAGGGCCCCGGACATGTACCGCTTATGGATATTGAAGCCAATGTCCGATTGCAGAAAAAGATTTGTAAGGGCGCGCCATTTTACGTTTTAGGTCCACTGCCGACCGATATTGCTCCGGGTTATGATCATATTACTTCGGCTATCGGTGGTGCAATAGCCGGAGCAGCAGGAGCTGATTTCTTGTGTTATGTCACGCCTGCAGAGCATTTGAGATTACCGACATTGGAAGATGTACGCGATGGTGTCATTGCGGCAAAAATAGCCGCTCACATCGCGGATATCGTCAAAGGCATAAATGGAGCGCGTGAAAGAGACAAAAAAATGTCGCAGTGCAGAAAAGAATTTGATTGGCAGGGGCAGGTGGATTTGTCTATTGATCCGAAGAAAACAATCGAGTTATTAGAAAAAAGCAAAAGCGCGAATGAAGAAGGTTGTACAATGTGTGGAGAATTTTGCGCTATAAAATTGGGGAGGGAATAGGTGTATTAATTCTGGTTACAATAGATTTAAGTAATTGGAGGAAAATACAAATGATTCGAGTAATTGCCACCGTAAAATTAAAAGAAGGGAAAAGACAGGATTATTTAAAGCAAATTTACAAAGTCATGCCTATGGTACATATAGAATCTGGCTGTATCGAGTATGCTCCATATGTTGACGCCGACTCCTGCTTTCCCGCGCAGAAAAAACTTGGGCCCGATACGGTTGCAATAATTGAAAGATGGCAAAGCCTTAATGCACTGAAAAAGCACAGCACGGCGCCTCATATGAATTCTTTCCGCAAAGCAACGCAGGAAATAATCGAGTCTGTAGACTTGTTGATTTTAACACCTGTACACTAATATTTTTCCAGTTAGTTCTTGCTCCATTTTCGGAGGATTTTTTGTCAAAAAAATCAGAGACAACAAAACAAGACAGACGCAAATATGCAGAGGAGATCGTTAAAAGATTGAAATCTGCAGGATTTAAAGCTTATTTTGTCGGCGGTTGCGTACGGGATTTTATCCGGGGGGAAATTCCCGGAGATTACGATATTGCAACCTCGGCATTGCCAGAACAAATTATCGCGCTTTTTGACCATACTGTTGGAGTAGGGAAAAAATTCGGTGTCGTTGTTGTTGTCGAAAAGAATTTTAATTATGAAGTGGCGACTTTTCGCAGTGACGATATTTATCAAAATGGCAGACGGCCAAAAATAATTCATTTTTCAACAGAACGTGAAGATGTGTTGCGGCGTGACTTTACCATAAATGGCTTATTAATGGATCCGGAAACTGGTGAAGTCATAGATTACATTGATGGTCGAAGCGATATAAATAACGGAATTATTCGGACGATCGGAGACCCCCGGATAAGATTTTCTGAGGATTATTTACGGATGCTGAGGGCAATTCGTTTTGCTGCGAATTTAGATTATAAAATAGAGGAACATACAAAACAGGCGATAAAGGATAATTCTTTCAGGATAAAGCAAATCAGCGCAGAAAGAATTCAGGAGGAAATAACCAAAATTCTCAGACGTCCGGGGGCACGGTACGGACTTGAGTTAATGGCCGAAACAGGCATGTTGCACCAGTTATTACCGGAAATCGAGAAATTGAAGGGAGTAAATCAACCACCACGCTTTCATCCAGAGGGAGACGTATGGGAACACACGTTAACCATGCTGGAACTGCTGCCGTTTGGAGAAAACGGCGAGGCAAATTTCGCTTTGGCTTGGGCGGTGCTTTTACACGATGCGGGCAAGACTTTCACAAGAACAGAAGATGAAAAAGGAGTTCATTTTTATGGTCATGTTCAAATGGGAGAACAAATTGCCGAAGAGGTAATGAAACGCCTGCGGTTTTCCCGCGCCCAGCGTGAAACTGTCATCAATTTAATTCATTATCATATGGTATTCATGAATGTGCACAAAATGCGTCCGGGTAGGCTGAAACGTTTTTTACGCATGCCAAACTTTGATTTGCATCTGGATTTGCACCGGCTGGATTGTTTGGCCAGCCATGGAATGCTCGATAACTATGAGTTTTGTCGTGAGCAACTTCGAAAATTGGACACCCTTGATTTACACCCTCAACGCCTTATTACTGGTCATGATTTAATCGCTTTAGGTTACAGACCCGGGAAAAATATGGGGCGTATTTTGCAAAAGATAGAAAATGAACAACTTGAAGGGAAAATCAAAACGAAGAAAGAGGCGTTAGCATTTGTAAAAGAAAATTGGGAAGAATAATTTGCACGAAAGTTAAAATTTGCTATAATTTTTTGTATGAAAACAAAAACTCAAGTAATACTTTTGTTTCTAATCATTATCTTATTTCTCTTGTCCTGCTCAATAAAATCTCATCATTATAGACCGGTGACAGTTACACCCAAAAGAAAAGTTTTAGAGCTTATGGGCTATGCGATTCAGGCGGGAGCTTTCGCCAATGTGAAAAATGCTGTACGCCTGACAATCAATTTAAGGCAGCGGGGCCTTGATTCAACGTATTTTAAGGCAAGTGATGGTTTGTATAAAGTTCGTTTTGGCAACTATTCCAGCAAAGAAGCGGCGGCAAAGACGGCAATTTCTTTAAAGAGCAGAGGGGTGATTGAAGAGTATTACATTATTATCCCGGATGAATATGCTGCGGCAAAACAAAAGCAACTTGGTTCTGATTACTTGAGGGACTCCTTGGTGCGGACAGCACATGATTTTATCGGTGTGCCGTATTTATGGGGTGGCACATCTTTGGAGAAAGGGTTTGATTGCAGTGGATTGACGATGACGGTTTACCGACTGAACGGTCTGAATTTGCCGCGCAATTCGGTAAAACAATACGAAACAGGTTTGCCGGTGGAGAACATACAAGACCTGAAGAAGGGCGATCTTGTTTTTTTTGCGATGAAAGCTCAGAACATAGTGTCGCATGTAGGAGTCTATATTGGAGAGGGTAATTTCATTCATGCTTCATCGCAAGGGAAAGCTATTCGGATTGATTCACTTTCAACATCCTGCTATTTAAAAGAATACATGGGGGGAAGAACGTATCTTGAATTTGAACAGGATAGCTGATTAAATGCATTTGATTTTTGTTTTGCGCAAAAGTGTTATTCAGATTGTTTTTTATTTTGGTGTGTCGTGATTTTTGTTTTAAAAAATATTAATGACGCAGACGATAATTTAAAAAAAGAAAAAAATTAATAGTTTTTATTGACCTGTGAAAAAAAATAAAGTAAACTTTTAAAAACTCTGCAGGAGTTATGGTTATTCAATTCAAGGGCATTTTTTAAAAAAGGAGGAATTGATAAATGGCGACCAAGAAAAAAGTAGCAAAGAAGAAAGCTGCACCGAAGAAGAAAGTGGTGAAGAAAAAGACTGCTCCTAAGAAGAAAGTGGCAAAAAAGCAAGTAGCAAAGAAAAAGAAATAAACCTTGGTTGAAAGGCAGGCGCTCAGATTTTCTGCCAGTGGCCTGTAAATTTTTACAATTCGTCTGAGGTATGGCGGTGCCGATTTTCATGGTGCCGCCTTCCCTCAGATTATTTGTTTTTTGTCCCTTGGCAGAAAAGATATTAAAAGCCTTTCACTGTCTAAAGTATTTAATTTCGTAAACTCACTTCTCAATATTTTCGAAATAATTTATGGCCAAAGATTTAATTCTCGCAATTGACAATGGAACACAATCGGTCCGCGCATTAATTTTCGATTTAAAAGGGAACCTTCTTCATAAATCCAGAGTTCCTCTCAAGCCTTATATTTCCAAAGAACCAGGGTGGGCAGAACAGGATCCGGAATATTATTGGAACTCTTTATGTCTGGCTTGCCAAAATCTGTGGAAGGAACCCTCTGTGCAAAAAAACGCTATTGCAGGTGTGACAATCACCACACAAAGAGCTACCATGGTCAATGTGGATAAAAAGGGGAAAGCGCTCCGACCGGCCATAGTCTGGCTAGACCAAAGACGCACAGAAGGATTAAAGCCGATAAGGGGAATATGGGGGCTGGCTTTTAAAATATCACGTATGGCAGAAACGGTAGCATATTTACAAGCTGAAGCAGAAAGCAATTGGATAAGGATAAATCAGCCAGAAATATGGGACAAAACTTATAAGTATCTTTTTCTATCCGGTTATCTTACATATTGCCTTACTGGAAGATTTGTCGATTCTGTAGGGTGTCAAGTAGGCTACGTCCCTTTCGATTATAAAAAAAAATGTTGGGCTTCTTCGTGGAATTGGAAGTGGGAAGTAACAAAAATTGAGCCGGAGATGTTGCCGGATCTTATCAGGCCGGCTGATGTTATGGGCAAAATAACAAAAAAGGCTGCTGAGGAAACGGGGATTCCCGAAGGGTTATCCGTAATTGCAGCAGCCGCCGACAAGGCTTGTGAAGTAATTGGCGCCGGGTGTCTTGACCCCAATATCGGGTGTTTGAGTTATGGAACAACAGCAACAATAAACACAACTCACAAAAGGTATATAGAGGCTATTCCTATGATTCCGCCATATCCCTCAGCGGTACCCGATGCCTATAGTTTAGAAATTCAAATTTATCGCGGTTATTGGATGGTGAGCTGGTTCAAAGAAGAGTTTGCACATTTGGAACAACAAATAGCCGAGGAAAGGGGTGTGGAGGCGGAAACCATTATCGAGGAGTTATTGCATAAAGTGGAACCTGGTTCAAAGGGCTTGATATTGCAACCTTACTGGTCACCCGGAATAAAAGTACCCGGACCGGAAGCAAAAGGGGCTGTAATAGGTTTTGGTGATGTGCATAACCGGGCGCATCTTTACCGGGCGATACTTGAAGGATTGGCTTATGCTCTTAGAGAAGGCAAAGAAAGACAGGAAAAGAGAAGCGGTATAAAAATAACCAGCCTGCGCGTTTCCGGAGGCGGTTCGCAAAGCGATGCGGCGATGCAGCTTACGGCCGATATTTTTGGATTACCAACCGCACGCGCTCACATATATGAAACCTCGGGTTTAGGAGCGGCAATTGATGCAGCAGTGGGGTTGAAATTACATCCGAATTTCAAGACAGCGGTAAAAGAAATGACCCGCGTGGGGCAATTGTTTGAGCCAAATTTAACGACGCATAAGATATATGATAAACTCTATAGAAAAGTTTATAAACAGATGTATAATAAATTAAAGCCTCTTTATGAAGAAATCCGTTCCATTACTGGCTATCCTAATCATTCTTAATACAGAGTAAATAATATTAAAATAAATATCAGAATAAATCATCAATAATTCAAAAAAATTCCAATAAAAAATAGAATATGCTATGTAAGTATTAAAATAAATTATCATTAAATACTCGATTACTTATGCTTAGAAAACAGATTGTAAATTATTTTAAGATAATCAGGATTATTTTAGTATTTTCAATTTTGTTTTCGCATCTGTTTGGCTGTGCAGCGATAATGATGAATATACCAGCGCCGCCAAATGCCTTGGTTAAGATCGGGTTGGATGAAACAGATAAAAAAGAAATACCCGCTAAATATATTCAACAACTCAAATGGGCAAGTATTACATCTGATTGGGCGATACCCTACGTTTTTATCAATGTTGGGGAACATTTTGAGAAGAACGGAGAGGAAAACAAAGCTGTTTTGTATTTAGATAGAGCTATTTCTGAATTCCGAAACCGGAGGGATTTCAGCGGAGTAGGAACAGCGTCGACCAGAAAAATTTTACTTTTGAATAAATACGGGAAGCGACGGGAATCGCTTGAAGCAATTAAAGAATTGGAAAATGCTGGATTAGAGGCGCCGCCCAAAGCCTTTGTTTTTTACAATTTAGGCCATTATTATTTGACAGCAGGAAATTATATCAAGGCAAAAGAATATTATGAGCAATCATTGAAATATACCGAAAATGTTCAAAATGATTTGAATGTATTAGTGTTGCGACGCGACGCTGTATTTGAAAACGGTATTGCTTTATTCCTCGGTGAATATTTTAGCATAACATCAGATAAATATAACTTGGATGCTTTTAGCAAAGAGGAATACAGCTGGATTCAGAGAAATGCCGAGAAAAGTATTTTCCTTTTCAACGACACCTTAGTTTTAAACAAAGAAATAAAAAAACAAAGGACAAGTCGATTCATTTCCGACAAGTCCTTCTATTTCATAGAGGCAAGTGCTTATAATTATATGGGATTAGCATTTGCCCTGATGAAACGGTTCAATGAATCGGAAAAAGCCGTTTATGCCGCCGAAAAATTATCCTTAAAAGCTAATAATTATGAAAGCGAGTTGAATAACTTATTGGTGAAAAGTCAAATATTTCTTCTGGCGAAAATGTTTGACAAAGTCGAAGAGACGGCTTTGCTACTGAACGAGATTGCCGAAAAATATCAGCTCGAATTTTATAAAATGTGGGCGCAATATATTTTGTCATTTTCATATAAGGGAAAAGGTGATGAAGCAAAAGCAATTAATTGTATTAAATCGGCAGTAGCGATTATGGAAGAACAGGATCCGGAAATTGTAAAAGAACTATTTGATGATAGCTATACATTCAGGCCGCGGGTGTTTTATGATGCTCTGGTTGACTCCTACATCAAGCACGGCAATATTAAGGCAGCTTTGGAAACAGCTGAGAGATCCAAAAACAACGCTATTTGTAATTTGTTATCCGGAACAAATATCGGCAGAAGCATTCAAGAAACAAAATTATTAAATCAGCTGGCAAACGCCAAAAGAGAGAAGGCGTTTGCGGCAAAAGCATTTGCCAGCGCAGTCAGAGAAGAAGGCAGCATATCGGAAGAATCGGCGAATTATGTAGAAAGGGCTCGACAATATTATATTGAAACAATGAATAGAATTAAAAACCATAATGAGGAACTCTTTTCAATTATAAAGATGGAAAGATTTAGCATTGACGGCATACGTAAAATGCTTGACGAGAATACGACTATTTTTAGTTACTATCTTACAGGAAGAAACCTCTATATTTGGGCAATAACCCATGAAAAGATATTTTCGGGAAAAATGAATATTACGGAGGATGAAATATATAAAATAATATTTTCCTTTAATTCCGCAACGGCCGTTGATAAACATGAGACGAGTGATTTGCTTTCGGGAAAGCTATATAATCTTTTTCTGAAGCAAGTAATGCCCTTTGTTGTGGGTGATCGCCTCATCATAATACCACATGGACCTCTTTATTATTTACCTTTTGAGGCGATCAGCTTGAAACAACAATATCTAGTCGATGTGTTTTCTGTTTTTTATTTGCCCAGCATATCGGTGCTAAAGTATATATTGAGTAAAGAATCATCAACTGGTCCAAATGGAATCGTTTTTATTCATAGCGACTCTGAAGAAAGAAAAATGGATTTGCTTCATTTTGTAACAGAAGCGGATAGTGTAAGAAATGTATTTCCTCAAGCCAATATAATATTAAAAGGAGAGTCAACAAAAACAAAAATTAAGTCTATTGTTTCAAATTGTGATATTCTTCATTTTGCCACCAATTGTTGTTTGGCAAAAGATGATCCATTACAATCCGGGATATCACTTACGCCCTCAATGGGAAATAATGATTGTTTGCAAGTGGATGAAATATTCAGGATGAAATTTAGGGGGCGGCTAATAATGATGAGTGCCTGTAAGGCAGAGATGACAAACTATTCAACAGGCCTAGAAATAGCCGCGTTCAACAGGGCTTTGATTTACGCGGGAAGTCCGTCAGTTATTTCAACGCTTTGGAAAGTTGATGAAAAAGCGAAGGGAATTTTTATGGACATCTTCTATACGAATTTAGATAAGTCAGAAAATATTGCCGCTTTGTTAAAAGTGACAAAAAATTTTATGATAAAATCAGGTTATCCTCCATCAGAGTGGGCCGCGTTTGTTTTAAATGGAAATAATTAAATGAAAATATATAACCGTAATGATATGATACCTGATATTCTAAAGAATAGAAGGGATTCTGGTTGATGACGAAAGATAAGATAAGGGACAGATTGTTTAACAATCTGATGGTTACGGGGGGATGCGGATTTATTGGTAGTAATTTTATCCATTACCTTTTTAAAAGTAGCAACTATAAAGGTAAAGTTATAAATGTGGATAAATTGACTTATGCGGGCAATCTTCAAAATTTGGAAGACATCGCTTCTGACTATGACCAGCGATATGTATTTGAAAAAGTAGATATATGTGATGCAAAAAAAATGGAAAATATTTTTTCGAAGTATCAAATAGACGCGGTTTGTCATTTTGCAGCTGAATCACACGTTGATCGATCAATTAAAACTCCAGAAAATTTTATTCAGACAAATATCGTTGGTACTTTTAACTTGTTGGAGTTATCCAAATCCCACAGGGATTTATTTAAAATATTTCATCACGTAAGCACGGATGAGGTTTACGGCAGTTTGGGCCCGGAAGGATATTTTTCTGAAAATACCCCCTATCGTCCCAACAGCCCTTATTCGGCGTCTAAAGCAGCATCGGACCATCTGGTACGGGCATATTTTAAAACTTTTGGTTTACCGATTACGGTTTCAAATTGTTCAAACAATTATGGCGCCTATCAGTTTCCGGAGAAGCTCATTCCTTTAATTATTCTCAATGCCTTAGAAGGCAAACAGCTGCCGGTTTACGGAGACGGGAAAAACATTAGAGACTGGCTTTATGTGGGGGATCATTGTGAGGCTATCTGGAAAATTATGGTTTCAGGCAGGTTAGGTGAAACGTATAATATAGGTGGAAGTGCGGAAATGGAAAATATTTTGATAGTGGAAATGATTTGCGATATGCTTGATGAAATAAAGAGAGACGGGAAGAAACGTCGCGAGCTTATAACGTTTGTTCAGGATAGACCAGGACACGATCGCCGCTACGCCGTTGATTTCTCTAAAATACAAAAAGAGCTTGATTGGTTTCCTAAAGAATCATTCAAAACCGGTTTGCAAAAAACAATTGAATGGTATTTGAATCGTCCTGATTGGGTAGAAAACGTAAAAACAGGCTCTTACATGGCGTGGGTCAAGGAACAGTACGGTTAACAAAAGATGATGTCTCAATAATTTTAACAATGAATAAAAAGTTTCGTTTAATGTATGAACGATAAGTGACCGGGGCGTAAAATGGCTTCTTTGCTACAGGAGAATAATTATGAAAAAAGCAAAAAACAATCAAATAAAAGTAATAATTACTCTTTCAATTGTATTGATTTTCGTTGCCTGCACCAGTTATGAAAGACAAGTGGCGCCATTTCAAATGCCGGAAAAAAATCCAAACGCAGTTAATATTGATGGGGCAATAATCTCTTCTCAGGCTTTTGTCGATACCCAGGAAGCAAAAAATGCATTTGGTTTTGATATTCGTGCGGGTGGAATTTTACCTATTCAGGTGGTTTTCGACAATAGAAGCCAGCATTCTCTTGTTATTATTGCGGAACAAACTTTTCTTATCGATGATGATAGCAACGTGTGGCCCATATTGGATCAGGGGCTTGCCTATGACCGTATTTCCAAAAAGACGGAACTAGGCAAAGTAATGCCGGAGGCGGCAAAAGGAGGATTGTTGCTAGGCGCTGCAGGAGCGGTGATTGGAGCTGCAATCGGAATTGTCACCGGAACGAACGTGGGGGAAGCAGCAGGGAAAGGTGCGGCTGTGGGGGCGGCCGCCGGAGTGGTCATGGGAGGCGCTCGCGGAATAGGGGGGCATTATGCTGATGTTCAAGAAAAGATTAAGAAGGATTTGCAACAAAGATCGCTCCAATACAGAGCGGTAAACCCCGGCGAACTTGCTTACGGTTATATTTTTTATCCAGGAGAGGCAAAAACAGCAAAAGTATTATGTCTACAGATTAAAGAAGTAGATACGGGAAAGATATCCAATTTTAATATGAAGTTGAAATAAGCTATTGTGGATAAGGTGAAATGTCAAAATTATTTTGCGATAAGGCTATTTATTATTATGTTCCTCATTTAGTCAAATGGAAAACATAATCATTGTAATCGCTGGAATAGTTTTTTTTCTCATCGGAATAATTCGTCTATCGTCTTCAGCTCAAAATTTAATTAATGCTCGAATAAAACAATATGTTAAGTACATTATCGCGAAGCCCCTTTACGGTTTATTTACGGGCATTATTTCGACGGTAATGTTCCAAAGTTCGTCTGCTTCCATTGTTCTGACCATCGGACTAGTCAGCGCGGGATTAATTACTTTTTTCGATTCGCTGGCAATTATTTTAGGCGCCGATATAGGTACAACACTGACCGTACAATTTGTCGTTTGGCATTTTACAGAAATATCGCCTCTGATTATTTCTGTGGGAGGGTTATTATGGCTTATAGGAAAAGCTAAATGGAAGATTCTGGGAGAAATTGTTTTCTACTTTGGTCTCATGTTCTTTGGTTTGGAATTGGTGAGTAAATCCCTTGAGCCATTAAAAGAATCAGCCGTTCTTATGGAAATGTTTAAGCAGGCACAACACCCTTGGATTGGCGTGCTCATGGGTATTGTCGTTACGGGAATTGTTCAGGCTTCCGCTATACCTATAAGCATAATTGTCCTTCTGGCTCATCAGGAAATGATCTCCCTGCAAAATGCAGTGCCTGTAATTATGGGCGCAAATATTGGCACAACGGTTACCGCTATTTTTGCGGGAATAGTGGGCACAAAAAGCGCTAGGCGAACCGCGGTTTCTCATTTGATATTTAAAAGCGTTGGAATAATATTTTGCTTTATTTTTATGCCTCAATTTATATTTGTATTGAAAAATCTTACCGGAAACCTTCCCCAGCAAATCGCCCTTGCTCATTTTCTGCTTAATTTGGTGATAGTATTTTTGTTTATTTTTTTACTATCGCCATTTACGGCAATAATGAAAAAAATAATGCCAGGAGAAGATGAAGCGGTTTCTTTATGGCCCGAATATCTTGATGAAAAGGATGTGGTTAATCCACAGAGAGCACTGGATAATGTATATAATGAGATTAGACGACAAATGAATCTTGTGCATAAAATGTATTTGTTGGGTATCTCTGAATTAAAAGAAAGAGAAGGGAAGGGAAATAAATTATTTTACCTTGATAAGATAGTGATCAATACAAGAGAGGAAATTGTTAAGTATTTACGGCGAATATCGTCTAGGAACCTTTCCGAAAAGTACTCAAAAAAAATATTTGCTTATACGGCAGTGACAAACGATATCGCAAGTATCGGCAACCATGCACTTTGTATAGGCAAATTAGCAATTCAGAAGGCTCAAGGCAGAATTAAATTCAGTCAATGTGGTGAAAATGATTTACAGGAAATAGTTAACTTGGTAAGTAGTAATTTTGAAGATGCGGAGTTTATTATAAAAGAGCCCAGTGAAAGCAGAAATATGGATGTTATCCGGCGAGAAGAAGAAATAGATATTAAAGTGAAGCAGTCAAGAGATAACCACTTGGAAAGATTTCACAAAGGTATTTGCGCCCCTGAAGCAGGAACAATTTTTGTCGAAATGCTTCTTCATTTGGAACGCATTTCCGATCTCTGTGATAATGTTGCAGAATATATGTGCGATATAAAGGAACGTATTGCTCTGGAATAAAATATAATTTATAATCAAAATAGCTGCAGGTAATTAAGGAGGCAAGCGAACATGGATAAAAGAATGAGCGCCTTGGAATTTGCTTTGGAAAATGAACTCAAGGAAAGGGATTTTTACTTGTCTAACGCCCGTAAAACAAAAAACTTAGCAGGCAAAAACATGTTTAAGCAAATTGCCGATGAAGAAAAAGAACATTATGAAATGCTCAAAAAACTTCATGACAAATGGGAAAAACAAAAAAAGTGGCCGGCTACCGTGCCGCTTAAAGTAAAAAAATCTTTAACGAAAAATATTTTGAGAGCTCTCTCTGGAAAGAGGGCGGCACGTATTGAGGGAAATGATGACGACTTAAAGGCTATTCGCACGGCAATTGACTTTGAAGCAAGGGGTGTAGCACTATACACAAAATTGGAAAAGCAAAGCACCGAGCCTAAAGAGAAAGCTTTTTTTAATTTACTGGCGAGCGTGGAAAGAGAACATCTGCTTTCGCTGCGGGACACAGAACAATTTTTAACTGATCCTGCAAGCTGGTATCAAAATACTGAAAAGACGCTGCTCGATGGCGCCTAATAACAAATAATTGATTTGTTAGACTATTTAATATTAATTAATTTATCTTCAATTTCTGACCACTTATGATACCATTGTTCAAGTTCTAAATTAACTTGTTTTAATGTTTTTTGTGTTTCTTTGACTTTGTTTGCCTTTTTTAAATTTTCCGGAGCACACAAAAAAGTTTCATATTTCGATTTCTTATTTTCTAGTAATTGTATATTGTGCTCTACAAAGGATAATTTTTCTTCCCATTCACTTTTAATACGGTAAATTCTGTTTCTTTCTTCCGCTTCAAGACGTTTTTTTTCTTTGGTTTTATTTGCCGGTCGGATTTGTGGTTCTTTCTTTTCTTGGTTGTGTTCAAAAATATTCACATTGTTTAAGGAACGTTTTTCAATGAAATAAGAGTAATTTCCCGGATAAAGCATTATGCCATTGTCTTTAAGTTCAAATACTTTATTGACGAGACAGTCAAGAAAATAGCGATCGTGTGATACGATGGCAATTGTTCCATAATATTTTATAAGAGCTTCCTGAAAAACATCCTTTGTTTTTATATCTAAATGATTAGTCGGCTCATCAAGAATCAAGAAGTTGGTGTCCATGAGCATTATTTTCAAGAGAGTGAGACGCGATTTTTCGCCACCGGAAAGAATGGAAACCGGCTTGAATATATCATCACCGGAGAACAAAAATGCGCCGAGTAAGTTTCGTTTCCCCTGATCGTCGAATTTACTGTGAATGGTACTTATTTCCTCCCAAATATTTTTATTATAATCTAGATTTTCAGTATTTTCTTGGGAAAAGAAGGCCATTCTGACGTTATCCCCGTATTGGATAACACCGCAGGAAGGCTTTTCCGTTAAACCGAGCAGGTGGGAGAGGGTTGATTTACCGGAACCGTTTACACCAACAAAAGCTACTTTATCCCCGCGGAAAAGCGTAAAGTTTAAGCAGGAAAATACTTTGGTATTTCCGTAATTGTGTCCCAGATTGATGACTTTAACCACTTCTTTAGCGCTTTTCTTGCCTTCAGGAAATCTCATCACGATATTCCTTGTTTTAGGCAGAGCTTTAATTTCCTTGTATTTCTCCAGCATTTTAATCCGGCTTTGCACTTGGGCGGCTTTAGTTGCTTTATAACGAAATCTTTCCACGAATCGTTCAATGTCTTTGATATGAGCTTTTTGCAGCTCCATTTCTTTTTTCAGCGCCTCGTGGCGTCGTTCTTTTTCCTGAAGATAATAAGAGTAATTACCTTGATAAATGTGAATATGACCAGAGGAAAGCTCGGCTATTTGCAGGGCGATTTTATCCAGAAAAAAGCGATCGTGAGAAATGGCAATAATCGTGCCTTTGTAATCCTTTAAAAAGCTTTCCAGCCATTCCATGCTTTCCGTATCTAGATGATTTGTCGGTTCGTCTAGAAGAATTATATCGGGACGCATAAGCAGAATACCTGAAAGTAAAATTCGCATTTTCCACCCGCCGGAAAAATCGGAGCAATTCCGCTCCGGATCATGCTGTTTAAAACCAAGGCCTTTCAAAATTTGCTTTGATTTGGCTTTAAAAGAATAACCTTCCCGCGCGCTATAAAGAGAAGTGATGGTGTCATATTTTTTTATCAATTGGAGATAACGGTCACTTTTCCCGCGGCACTTGGCGATTTGTTCTTCCAGATTTCGGATAGAATTTTCCATCTCGGCAATTCCACTGATTTGTTTTAAATAATCGACTACCGTAATGTTATCAAGCTCAACCAAATCTTGAGGAAGATATCCAATTTTTTTCTGTTTTCTGTCCGGGATTTCTATATAACCGTCATCAAGAGGCACCTGCTCTAAAATGGCTCGGAATAGCGTTGTTTTACCTGTTCCGTTATCACCGACAAGACCAATGCGGCTGCGGGGATGAATTGTCCAGGAAATTCTGTCAAAGATAACTTTGTCCAAGAAAGACAGGCTGATGTTACGAAGGTAAATCAATTGCTGCTCCTTTTTTTACTTTATTTTTACAGGGAAATAAAAAATCAATCGCTTTTTTTCCTGAAAATAATTTTAAGGGGAACATAGTTAAAATTAAATTTGTCACGAATTTGATTTATAAGATATCGACGGTAAGAAAAGTGTATTCCTTTTGCTGAAGAAACAAAAAACACAAAAGAAGGGGGTTTAATACCCACCTGCGTAGCATAGAAAATCCTAACCTGTTTACTTTGATAACGAGGTAATGGGTTTTTCTTTACTGTATATTCCAAAAAAGAGTTTAAATCAGAAGTGTTGATTCTTTTTATATACTGATCGTAGATTTCATCAATAAGGGGGAATATTTTGGATGCCCGCAGACCGGTTAGAGCAGAAATGAAGATAATAGGCGCAAAATCCATAAATTTTATTTTTTCTTTTATGCTCTCTACATATTTGCCAACGGTGGTATTATCTTTTTTTATTTTGTCCCACTTATTGACAGCAATAATGCAGGCTTTACCGCGTTCATAGGCCAGGCCAGCAATTTTGGCATCTTGTTCTGTTATTCCATCTTCAGCATCAATCAAGATAAGTGCGATATCGCAGAGGTTAATTGATTTTAGCGCCTGAATAACGCTGTATTTTTCCAGAATCAGACTTATCTTATTTTTTTTTCGAATACCGGCTGTATCTATTAACAGGTAATTTTTACCCCTCACCTTTATGGTCATGTCGACAGCATCGCGTGTTGTGCCTGGTGTCGGGGTGGCAATTGCTCTTTTGCTTCCTGAAATTAGATTGATTAGTGACGATTTGCCGACATTTGGTTTGCCGACGATAGCTATTTTTATATGCTTATCGTCAGTTGTGCTTTTATCTTGATCTTGCGTAAAAGGCAAATAGTCCGTGACTGCAGACAAGAGTTCGTTTAAACCGAGGCCATGCCGGGCGGAGATGGTAAAAACTCGCTCCATGCCTAGGCGGTAAAAATCGGCAGCCAAATTTTCGTTTTTTTCTCCGTCCACTTTATTGGCCACGTAAAAAATATTTTTCCCCTGGCCGCGGAGCAGACGGTCTATTACAGTATCGGATGGTGTCAATCCCTCTTTCGCATCAAGCATAAAGAGAATGATATCAGCTTCCTCAATGGCCAGGTTTGTCTGCTCGCGCATCTGCACGAATATTTCTTCTCGGGCTGTAGGCTCAAACCCGCCTGTGTCAATAAGGGTAAACGCTTTCCCATTCCAGATACAATCCATATAGTTACGGTCGCGTGTCGCTCCCGGTTCATCAATAACAATCGCCTTTCGCTTACCTGCGAGGCGATTGAAAAGAGTAGATTTCCCGACATTAGGTCTGCCAACGATGGCGATAACAGGTTTTGCAGGCATGAAAATACGAGTCCTTTTCAGAAACGGTATGCATTCAACGTTTTAACAATAAACCGAATTCCCGCAGCATAGTTTCGGAATTTGTCCAATTTTTTTCCACGCGGACAAACAGGTTAATAAAAATTTTAACACCAAAAAAATTTTCCATTTGTATCCTAGCCTGTGTGCCTATGGTCTTGAGCATAAATCCTTTTTTGCCGATCATAATTGCTTTTTGCGATTCCTTTTCGACAATTATTGTCGCGCTGATTTTAATCAAATTTTTTTCCCCGTCTTCCTTAAAAGAGTCGATAATCACGGTGCTGACGTAAGGTAATTCTTGTTTAGTGAGCAAAATTATCTGTTCACGAATAAACTCTGCGGCAATGAAGCGTTCAGTGGTATCGGTAAGAATGTCTTTGGGAAATAATTGCGGACCTTCAGGCAGTGTTTCTTTTAAAGAGGTTATTAAATCCAGAATCCCTTCACCGGTTAGAGCGGAAATCGGGAATATTTCTTTATAATTATAAAGCTTATGGAATTTATCAATTAGAAGCAGCAAATATTTGTTTTCAATCAAGTCAATTTTATTGATCGCCAAAAACACTGGAACTTTTGCCTTTTTTAAAAAATCAATGAGGAGCAGGTCGTGAGGATGCATCTCAGAAGTTGCGTCGGCAAGCATCAATAAAATATCGGCATCACCAGTTGTTTCGTGCGCCGCGTGAACAATGACGCGGTTGAGGGTATTTGGGGGGGTATGTATGCCAGGCGTATCAAGGAAAATTATCTGCGCGTCCGGATAATTCTTGATACCGGATATTCTGTTTCTCGTTGTTTGCGGTTTGCTGGTGACGATAGAGATTTTATCGCCCAACATAGTGTTGAAAAAAGTTGATTTGCCGACGTTGGGCCGTCCCAAAATACTTATGAATCCTGATTTGAACAAATTAATGTCCTTCCGTTTGGTAATCGCTATATGGAGAATGAATGTTTGTGTAAAGATAAATTCCGTTATCTGTTAAACAAGAAATATCTCCACGTTTATGCTCTAAAGATGTCTTTGCGGTTATTTTTATCCGCGGATAAAGCCTTTGCAACGCGAGTAAATTGCTGTTGTTCAGGCCGCGAAATGAAGAGATATCCGCAGGAGATAATCTGAAACAAAATTCGTTTGCTGTTTGCGGTATTTTTTTCAAAAGTGTCAGTGTTTTGTTATAAAAGAATGATGAAAGGACAACGGAGCCGAAAGAAGGGTGAATTGGGCCAGCAAGAACAGCCCCGTCTTTTTTCATCTCATCAGAGATGTGCAAACCGAACCTGATAATGCGTACACCGGATCTCGATAAAATATTGATGGCCAAACAGCATAAATCCACAGCATCTCGCAGGGAAAGGGGAGTGTACAGCCCCTGCTCATATTGCTGAGCGAGAAGTGTATCTTTCAAAACTAAAGTGGGATTGATTCTCGCCATATCGGGTTTTAATTCTGCAGTCTTATTCAGCGAATAAATAAAGCTTTCTTTATTGTCTTTAGGCAGACCGGCCATTAGATGCAATGAAGTCCGAAAGAAATATTTTTTCAAAAGGATCATGGCTTTTTCTATCGAGGATGCATTATGACCTCTTTGCGCATGTTCGAGAACTTGGTCGGAAAAAGACTGAGCTCCCAATTCGATTGTCTCAACATTATATTCTTTAAGCATTTTTAAAATTTCGTCTGATATATAATCCGGACGCGTGGAAACTCTCAATGATTGGATAGCGCCTTTATCAATATAGCTGTTTGCCCAGGAAAGGAGGTCTTTCCGCAAGGCTGACGGCAACCCCGTGAAATTGCCTCCGTAAAAAGCAATTTCTGTTTTTTTTGTTTTATTATAGTTTGAGTTTAAATAAGTTTTGACAATTTTATCAAAAGCATTCTTATTTGGTTCAAAAGAGTAATCACCTGAGGCAATGATTTGATTGCAAAAAATGCACTTATGTGGGCAACCGCTATTCATGATGAATATAGGAATAATCATTTACTTTCTCACTTTTTTCCCTGAAGTAATTTTCTCTTTTTTACTTGCAGTAGTTTCCATGCTTTCCAAGCCGCGTTTTTTTCAGCGTCTTTTATATTCTTACCTGAACCGGTTTCTGTAATTATTCCCGGTACTGTCAGGGATACTTTAAAGGTTATGTCATGTTCCGGACCAAATGAGCCCATAACAGAATAAACGGGATTTATTTTGAATGCTTTTTGACATAATTCCTGTAGCGCGCTCTTATAATCAAAATAATGTTCGTTAAGTTTTTCGTCGTTCAAAACAGGTTCTACTAATTTTATTACTATATTATTGACTTTTTTAAAATCAGAATCAAGATATATCGCGGCAACAACCGCCTCTAAGGCGTTAGCCAGCAGTGAATGTTTGTTGCGTCCTCCTGATTTTTCTTCTCCGTGTCCCAGCAAAAGGCACTCTCCTATGTTTAAATTACAAGCGATTTTAGCCAGTGTTTTTTCATTGACAAGTGCGGCGCGTATCTTCGACAAAGTGCCTTCGGTAAATTCCGGGTAATTTTTGCAGAGAAGGTCGCTTATGACAAGAGACAGGACGGCGTCACCCAGGAATTCGAGCCTTTCGTTATCCGTTGCAAGAAGCTGAGGGTTCTCGTTGAGGAAGGAACGGTGGGTAAGGGCGATGCATAAAAATGATATATCCCGAAAGCGGTAATCCAGGCGCTCTTGCAGCATCTTAAGTTTCGCCAATATTTTTTTATCAGGAAACAATTTTGCCATAGAGTTTCCCCTCCTCTAATTTTTGTACGCGAACCGCGACAATTTTATTAACGAAAGATTGATCACAGTTTTCCAGCAAAACAGGGAGGTAATTTTGAGAAACGCCTTTTAATAAGCGTGTTTTTTTGTCTTTTGTGTTTTCTACTAATACGAAAAGCTCTTTTCCTAAAAACCGTCTGGCAAATTGCATTCTTTTGAGTTCATTTATTTTTTTTAAAAATAAAGCACGCTCTTTTTTTGTTTTGACGTTTATTTTGGGATGGATATTAGCCGCCGCAGTATTCGGCCTTTCTGAATAGGGGAAAATATGCATGTAAGCGACGGGCAGTGATTCTAGGAAACGCACAGTATTGTTGAATTCATTAGTACCTTCGCCTGGAAAACCGACCATCACGTCGATTCCTATGGCTACATCTTCCACAGCAGCGGTGATTTTATTGATTAAATTACGGTAAAATGAAGTGTCATAATTACGTCTCATCAGGCGCAGGATTTTGTCATCACCGCTTTGCAGAGGAATATGCAGATGGGGACAAAGGCCGGCGTTTTTGGCAAAAAGATTCAATAAATTATCAGTTATTTCTATAGGTTCTATTGAGCTTAAACGAAATCTTGTTGAAGAATCAATATTTATTACATCTTTTAAAAGCTGTTCTAAATTTGTTGAAGGAATAAGGTCTTGACCGTAAGCGCCGAGATGAATGCCAGTGAAGACGATTTCACGATAATCGTTTTTTATGAATCTGTCAATTGCCGTTAATGCCATGGGAGGGAATAAGCTGCGTTTTTCTCCGCGCGCGTAAGGGATGATACAGTAACTGCAATATGAATCACATCCGTCCTGTATTTTTAAGAAAGCACGCGTGTGGTTTGTGAATTTGCCCAGGGGCATGTAATGGAATATTTTTGAACAAGAACCGTAATACTCGGTCACATCTCTGCCGATGAGAGTGCTATCTTCTATAAATTCCGGAATCATATCTTTTTGTTCGTTGCCGACAATAATAATGGTTTCATCGATTTTTTTTATTTTTTCTGGTGATATCTGTGCAAAGCAACCGGTGACAATGATTTTTGCTTGGGGATTGTTTTTTTTAGCACGTCTTATTAATTGACGAGATTGAAAATCTGCGGAAGATGTAACCGTGCAGGTATTAATAATGTAAATATCGGCATGGGAATTAAATGGCACTAGAATATATTTTTTTGCGCATAATTTTTCCACCAGTGCTGCCGATTCGTACTGGTTGACCTTGCAACCTAATGTGGTTATTCCAATTTTTTGTTTTATTGTTGTGTTTTCCAACTAACGATCCAGTAATGAAAAATAGTCTTTAAAACGTTAGGACAAACTGATATAAAAATAAAATCTAATTGTCGCCTATTGGTTTGTCAAGATTAAATAAAAATAGATTTCACCTTAAAAATAAGCTAAATAGATTATTACAAAGCGAAGGGGGTAGTTATATGGATACTATCACAGGATTTATCAGTGAACACCCATTAGCGTTAATCATATTTCTAGGTTTCTTACTGCTTTTATTCCTATATTTTATTTTTAAGAATATAATTAAAGTAACAATGGTAATTTTAATAGTGTTATTTGCCGTTGGAGGTTTTTTCTTTGTCAAAAATCCTGACAATATCCAAAAGACCATTGATATGATTGGCTCTGGTATTGAGGAAATTGCGGATAAAAGCAAAAATATGTATAAAGACTTAAGGGAATTATTTAAGAAAGGTAAAGAAATTCCTGGTAGTATCAATAAAATGCTCGAGAGCGCTAAAGAAAAAGCGGATCAGTTATAATTTAAATAAATTTTTCTTTAATTTTAATTAAAAACTTTGCCTGCTAGGTAACAAAAAGATTATTTGTTGAAAAATTGGGATCGGTAGTCAGGTTAACACCTATGCGCCTGAGCCCAGCTTCATCGCCGGGTGTGGGTATATGTGTCATGTGAATTTCGCAATTTTGCAGTTCCTTTAGTTTTTCCAGTGCCAGTTCGGCGGCGGGGTTTGTCGTGGCACTGATACTCAGTGCAATCAGCGTTTCTTCCACGTCAAGGCTAACATTTGTTTCTTGAAGAATTTCGGTCTTCAACCTGCGAATGGAATCGGTAATATTTGCCGGAAGTAATTTTATTTTTTCTGGAATATCAGCCAAGTATTTAAGCGCATGAATAACTACGCTGGAGGCGGCATGCATCAGGGGAGAATTATTGCCAGTTATAATTGTTCCGTTTTTCAGCTGTATTGCCGCGCCGCAGTATATTCCTTCGTTACCTCTGTTTTGTTGTATCGCTTCTTTTGCCGCTTCCCTTGCCGGTTTCACAACGGGTCTATTTTCTGGATTAAGGTTGAAATCGTTCATAAACAGTTCGACTCGCTGTACCGTTTCTGTTTCGGCAAATCCCATGACATATTCACAACGGTAACGGAAATATCTACGGATAATTTCTTGTTTTGCCGCCTCTTTTGTCAGATCATCATTGATGATGGCAAAACCGGCTCGATTCACACCCATATCAGTGGGAGATTTGTAGAAAGATATTTTGCCCGTAATCTTTTCAAGAATTCTTTTCAAAACAGGAAATATTTCAATGTCACGGTTATAATTCACACGTGCCTCTCCGTATGCTTCCAGGTGAAAAGGATCGATCTGGTTGAAATCGCGAATGTCGGCTGTAGCCGCTTCATACGCGACGTTCACAGGATGTTTAAGGGGTAAATTCCATATAGGGAACGTCTCAAATTTTGCATATCCCGATTTAGTGTCGTTTTTATAATCGTGATAAAGCTGGGAAAGACAGGTAGCCAGCTTTCCGCTTCCCGGCCCTGGTCCCGTCACGATAACAAGCGGTTTTTCTGTTTTTATGTATTCGTTAATTCCATAACCTTCATCGCTGACGATCAAATCGACGTTTGTGGGATATCCTTTCGTGTAAGAGTGGGTAAAGACCTTTATGTTTCTTCGTTCCAGCTTGTTCTTGAATAATACAGCCGAGGGCTGATTTTCAAAACGAGTAATGACAACCCCTCTAACATTGATATTCCAGGCGCGCAAATCGTCAATAAGCTTCATTGCGTCAGAATCGTAAGTTATACCAAAGTCAGCACGGATTTTTTTTCTTTCAATATCTCCGGCATAAATACATAGCAATATGTCTGCCCTGTCCTTGAGCTCCTGAATCAGCCTCATCTTGACATTGGGGTCGTAACCAGGGAGGACTCTTGACGCATGATAATCGTAGAGAAGTTTACCCCCGAATTCCAAATAAAGCTTATTATTGAAACGCTTTACCCTCTGGAGAATTTCCGCCGTTTGCTCTTTGATATATTTTTCGTTATCGAAAGCTTTGTTGTCAAAAATCATTGAAAAAATTTATGATTATTTCCGCTTCTAAAATTTATTCTAAAAGTTTCAAAAAGTTAAACTTAAGATCAAAGTAGATTAATTTCCATTGCCCGAACGGGACAAGCGGATACGCAAAGTTCACAACCATTGCATTTTTCCGCATCAAATATTACTTTGCCGGTATGGTTCTCGAAGGATAACGCTCCAGTGGGGCAAAAGGCGGTACATGCGCCGCAATGGACGCATTTATCGCGGTTTTGACTTACACTTTTGGATAAAGGCTCGACCTTTAGTCCCATTTCTTTCAGAAAACGGATACCGTGATCAAAGTTTTCTTTAGTGCCGTTTAATTCTAAAACAATAACGCCTTCGCGGCGCGGGAATATCCTAGCTTTGAGAATATTGAAAACCAGATCATATTTTTTGACTAACTGGTAAATCACCGGCTGTTGAACAACATCTGGTGTGTAACGAATTACTATTTTTTTTGAATACATAGACATAATACATAACCCTGTAAATTGGCGGAATGTTAAGTTATAGAAAGAATATTGTCAAGGCAATAGTTAAGGCTAATTTTAAGATTAACTGTTTTTAAATCGTTGTGTTTCTAATAGTTTAAACCAGTTCAAACAGGGAAAGGTCTTATGCAGGGAATGATCATCATCCACCAGATGATGTTCCAAGTGGACAAACAATTTTTGGGCGATGTGTTTCACGGTATAGGGATCGACAACATTATCTTTTGTGCCATGATATAAAATAACAGGAATGTTAAATATTTTTCCTGCTGCAAGAGACAGCTCAGGAATACCGAGAGCCGGCGCAAGAAGAATAAGTTTTCTTACTTTTTCTTCATTTTCTCCCGTGTATTGAACGGCAATCGTGCCACCATAGCTTGAGCCAACAATAATTAGATTTTCTTTCTCTTCAAGAATATAGTTAAGTTTACCCATACGGGCGGCAAAATTTCCTGAAAAATCTTCCACTATCATTTCTGGAAAGTGTTTTTGAAAATATTGTCCTTTTGTGCCTCGTGCCGTGCTTTCCAAGCCGTGAATAAACACCAGTGTTTTCTTCATGAATTTTTGTGTCATCCAGAACGTTTTTTATGTCAATTTTACGTTGCGGCGATTATGACAGTATGTTATCTGTAGTGCAAGAGGAGATTTTTACATGTCGCTGGTACTACCATTTAGAGCAATAAGACCAAGTAACGAATTTGTATCGCAAGTAGCTTCACTGCCTTATGATGTGATGACTAAAGAAGAAGGACAAAAAGCAGTTGGGGGCAATCCATTAAGTTTTTTGCATGTGGAAAAATCAGAAGTTGATGTTCCGGAAGGAACAAAAAGCGATGATCGTCTTATCTATGAAAAAGCAAAAGAAAATTTTATAAAAATGAGAGACAATAAAATTTTCAAACAGGACGAAAAGCCTTTGTATTATATTTACCGCCAGCAAATGGGATCGCAGGTGCAAACTGGAATCGTTGGTTTAGTGAGTGTTGCAGAATATGAAGCGGGAAAAATAAAAAAGCATGAGCTGACCAGGAAAGATAAAGAAAAAGATCGTATTTGCCACATTCAGGCAGTAAATGCCCAAACAGGACCGGTTTTTATCGCTTATCGCTCTATGCCTGCGATTAATGAAGTTGTCGAAGAAACGGTGAAAGGAAATGCGGAATATGACTTTACCGCTGATGATGGGGTGGTGCATAAAGTATGGATTGTCAGCGAGCCGAAAGCATTAGAAAATATAAGAAAAAGCTTTCTGGCAGTGAAAGCTCTTTATATCGCCGATGGTCATCACCGTGCGGCCGCAGCAGTAGAAGTGGCAAGGTTGAAAAGAAAAAAGCGCAATATGCCAAACGAGATAAGGGAATATGATTTATTTATGGCCGTGCTCTTTCCGCACAACCAATTAAAAGTTATGGACTATAACCGAGCTGTTAAGGATTTAAATAGTTTAACTGAAGAAAAATTTTTAAAAAAAATAGGCATCAACTTCGAAATCAGGGATAATTTCAAGGAAAAATCTCCTCAAAAGCCGCATGAATTCGGTATGTATTTACGCGGTAAATGGTATCAGCTAACGCCTCAAAAAGGAATTTATGATGGAACAGACCCCATTGCCAGCTTGGATGTTTCTATCTTACAGTCGACACTGTTGTCACCGGTTTTAGGTATTGACGATCCTCGGACTGATCAACGCATTAAGTTTGTTGGCGGGATAAGAGGGATGGCCGAATTGGAAAAATTAGTTGATAAAGAAGGTTATGCCGTTGCTTTTTCGCTTTATCCTACCACTCTTGAGCAGATCATGAAAGTTGCCGATGTCGGTAAAATTATGCCACCAAAGTCAACTTGGTTTGAGCCAAAATTGCGCAGTGGTATTTTTATACACGATCTTGGTGAATAAAATACGCCAAACATGACAGAAGAAACACTTGATCACATTCTTGGTAGCCGTTTGCGTCTGTACCAAAAGAAAAAAGGATATCGTTTTTCCCTTGATTCTCTTTTACTTGCCCACTTTGTTTCATTAAAAAAACATGCGCGCGTTATTGAACTAGGATGTGGCAACGGCATCATTGTGCTAATTTTAGCCGGCATCTTTGCTCAGGTTGAATTTATTGGATTGGAAATACAGGATGATCTTGTAACTTTGGCGCAGAAAAACGTTCGGTTCAATAATTTGGACCGAAATATAAAAATTGTTAAAGCTGATGCCGGTAAAATAAAAAATTATTTTCCTGCCAGTTCGTTTGATTGTGTGATTTTCAATCCACCATACAGAAAATTGACTTCTGGAAGAATAAATCCTGATTCAGAAAAGGCGATTGCTCGTCATGAAATAAAAGGTTCTTTAAATATTTTTGTAAACGCGGCTAAATATCTACTCAAACCTTCCGGAAAAGTGTTTGCCATTTATCCGGCTAAGAGACTGGCGGAATTAATATTGCGCTTTAGAGAAAGCAATATTGAACCAAAGAAAATGAAACTGGTGTTTTCTGATGATGTATCACCTGCGGAATTTGTATTGATTGAAGGCCGTAAGGAATCACACGAAGAATTACAGGCGGAACAACCGCTTTTCATTTACCGGAAAGATAAAAGATATACAGAAGAATTGATGCTCATTTTTCGCAAACTTTCATCTCTTCAAGGCGACGACGCCGGTTAATTTCGTTTCGCATGACACGCTGGAATATTAATGCCAGTTCGTGATCGGAAATCAATGATATACAATCCCCGATCATTTTTTCATCCCTTTCATTCAAAAAATCTTTACTATCTGATAACTCAACTTTGACGCCAGAAGAAGGAATATGACCAACGGAAAAACGTATTTCTTTTACAAGATGTTGGCCGGTGATTTCATTTATTTTTTTAAGAATCTCTTCTTTTATAAAATGTAGTTGTTGCCCCCAGATGGAAGAAGTTGTTTTTACGAATAATGTCCCATTTTTGAAGGCGGAGACTTTTGTTTGTTTGCAGATTTGATTCCCCACAGCCTTTGGCCAAACTTTGAGTAATTCATTTTCTTCAAGTTTGTCAGCCATTCCTCTTTTTTTTAAAATGGGGAACAAAATTTCTCCTATGGTATAAAACCTGTTATGGACATTTTTCCTTCGCATAATATTTAAATGGCACAAAGAGAAATATAAAACAAGAATCAGAATAAATTATTTTAGCTAAAAATTAAGTTAATCGATTTACTTTTGACCGTTTGCGGTAAAATTTTCTAAAGTCTTCGTTTTTTTTATAATTTTTTTCAACTGAACGGAAATGTCCTGGATAGTAAAAGGTTTTTGGATAAAGCCAACACAGCCGCGGTTGATTATTTTGCCGGCTTCGCCATTTAAATTATAACCACTGGAAAGCAGTACTTTAACACCAGGATTGATTTTGTTGAGCTCGTCAAAAGCTGATTTATTATTACTATAAACTTCTTGGACTTTTTTAGCGAATTTTTTGCTTTGTTCGGGAGAATGAAATTCGCTATAGAAATGACCAATAACTTTTTCAGCGGGTGAATTCAGTCTTTTAATATGATTGTTGTTCATGAAAACGTAGCGACATTTCTCGTCAACAAGATAAAGCGAATCGCTAGTAAAATCGACAAGGTAGCGGTATTGGTTTGACGTATGTTCAATCTCTCGGATTTTTTTCTAATTCTATTATCTTTTGCTTCATCTGATCGCGCATGTTTTCCGAACTCATAATTAAAATTATATCCTGATGAAATATTTTTAAATAAGTAGTTTAAATTGAGCGGAAAATATATCAAAAATCTTATTGTTATAAAGAACGTGGCGTATTAGTTTGATTTCCGTGTTGTTTCTTGCGAAGTCAATGCTTGTTTTTAGCGCAATGTGCGCGGCTTCATCAATTGGATATCCGTAAACACCGGTGCTAATAGCGGGAAAAGAGATGCTTTTAAAGCCTTTTTCCTTGGCAAGTTCAAGGCTTTTGCGGTATGCGCTTTGCAGTAGATTTGCTTCTTTCTTGGTTCCGCTGCGATAAACTGGTCCAACCGTATGAATTACATATTTTGCCTGAAGATTACCTCCCGTGGTGATCACCGCTCCACCAGTAGGACAGCCGCCGATTTTACGGCACTCTTCCATAATTTTCGGACCGCCTGCATGGTGAATGGCCCCGTCTACACCTGCACCGCCAGCTAAACGCTCATTTGCGGCATTGACAATGGCGTCAGTTGTTTCTTTGGTTATATCGCCGCAAACAAGCTCGATGACTGTTTCCTTGATTTTTTCCTTCATACCTTTAAACCTCCGTTATTTTTTCTCCTTCTCCATAGACAAGCATGCGGTAGGTTTTATTAATTCTGTCCCAGTTTTCCTCGCGATCCATCGACCAGTATCGTCCGATTACTGAAACAACTTTACCAAGTTTTATTCGGTCCGCTTTTTCTTCAATTTTTTTAATATAGCGAGCTCCGCTTTCCGGCATTTCTCCACGTCTTCCCAACATGGCGTGCACAAAAAGTTCAGTAATCCCTTCTTTTTTAGCCATATCCATCAAAGCGAAAAGATGTTCTATGGATCCGTGCGAGCTAAAAAAAGAGACGATTCCCATCAGGTGCAGCGCTTTGCCAGTATTTTTTGCCTTTGTCATAATATCGAGAAAAGCAGGGTTTTTATAAAAAGATTTATCTTTTATTGCCTGGTCAATTTTGAGACGATCCGAAAAAATTATACGTCCGGCTCCGATATGCAGATGTCCTGCTTCAGAGTTGCCAACTGTTCCCGGGGGAAGGCCGACCGCCTCACCTGAGGCTCTAAGAATGCTCATGGGGTACGATTTCATCAGATGATTCATAACCGGCGTATCGGCGCGGGCAATGAGATTATTTGCGACATTGTCGTTCAATCCCCAACCGTCAGCGATGACTAGTAAAAGTCTTTTACTTGTACCGAAAAGTTGTTGTTTTATCAAAGAAGAACCTGTCATCTGTTTTGATGGAAGCAATCCCAGAATATTCAGAATGGTCGGTGCGATATCAATTAATCCGCCCCTTTTGCGCATGTTGATTTTGTTGTCCGGGTGAACCAAAATAAAGGGAACAGGACTGTCAGTGTGGCCGGTATCCACAACACCATCGGGGTAGCGCCATTTTTCCACTGTGCCGTGATCGGCAGTAATAATTACCGACAGTTTTTTCTTCCGTGCGCCTTCAATCAATATACCAAGATGTTTATCCACAGCTTCGACGGCTTTTATAACGGCGTTTTCATTTTCGATATGTCCGACAACATCAACGTTTGGAAAATTAACCAAAATAAAATTGTAAGTATCATCATTTATTTTCTCCAAGGCTGCGCTTGTTATTTTTTCAATAGACATTTCCGGCGCTTCGTCAAAAAGGACGACATCTTTGCGCGTTGGAACGATAATTCTCTCTTCTTGTGCGACCGGTTCATTTTTCTTTCCATTAAAGAAAAAACCAACATGCACAGCTTTTTCTGCTTCGGTGATTTTTACTTGTTTTAATTTATTTTCCGCGATTATGTCGCTGAGGGTGCCGTCGATAATTTCTTCAGGCGGGAAAGCTATTTGCACATTCAAGCCTTTTTTATATTCGATCATCGTGGCGAAATTAAGGTTCAGGGATTTTTTTGTTGGAAACTCATGAAAACTTTCTTCGGTTAAGCTGCGGGTTAATTCAATTTCTCGTTCCCCACGAATATTGTAAAAAATCACAGAATCGTTGACAGAAATCCGCCCCAAGGGGTTTCCGATTTTATCAGCGAGAACAATTGGCAAAAGTGTTTCATCTTCTTGCTCGTGAGAGTAAGCTTTACGCATTGCTTCGAACATGGGAAAATATTTTTTATCGACCATATGCACCTTTTTCTGCGTTGTAAATAACGCCGGTAATATTAAGCGAAACAATAAGCATCTGTAAAGAAAAACTTTTTGTCTGTTGATAAATAAAATATTAAATGTTAAAAAAATATAGTTGTTTGAACTAGAAAGAACCATGCTGCCAGTTATTGCCAATAGAAAAAACGGTAAACTAGATAATTTAGCCGAAGAAATATTGCGTGAAAGAGCCGTAGTATTAAGTCGCGCTGGTTTTGCTGTAAGCGATATCCTTGATTCAACGACACGCTTGGAGAAAGAAATTGAAAAAAAGTTGCACTTATTAAAAACACTAAACGGCGCCGATATCGACAAATTGTCACAGGGGGAAAATGCTATATGTGCAGAAATAAATGTGCTTATAGAAAAATTTAACGCCGCCTGCGAAAAAGCACAACTTAAATATTATTATCTTATTGTTACACGTGAAGCAATGGGATTGTATAAGCATGAATATGTTCAAGAAATTTACCAAATTCCGCAAAAAAAGAAAAAAGTGCAGTTATAATGGATAAGTACAAAAAACAGAGAAAAAGAATGGTGGAGACGCAACTCAAAACACGAGACATATACGATGATCGCGTCTTGAAAGCTATGGAGACAATTCCACGCCATCTTTTCGTGGACGAGGGGCTAATGGAGCAGGCTTACAACGATAACCCGTTGCCTATTGATGCTCATCAAACAATATCTCAACCTTATATTGTAGCGCTTATGACTCAAGCTCTGGAATTAAAGCCTACGGATCGTGTTTTAGAAATAGGCACTGGTTCCGGTTATCAAACAGCTATTCTAGCCTTTCTCGCGTTTCGTGTTTTTTCTGTGGAAAGAATTGCCAAATTGGCCACTAAAGCGCGAAAAATATTGGACCAACTCAATTTTTATAACGTGGCAATCAGAGTGGGAGACGGTTCCTATGGTTGGAAAGAAGAAGGACCTTTTGATGCCATTATTACAACCGCTGCAGTACCAGAAATCCCGCAGCGTCTGGTCGAGCAACTTGCTGCCGGGGGGAGACTTGTTGTGCCGGTGGGGGACCGTAATATTCAAACATTATGCAAAATAACTCGTCTTTTGGAAAATCCGCAAAAGATAAGTAAGCAAGATTTAGGAGGCTGTCGCTTTGTCAGTCTTATTGGAGAAAGCGGATGGAAAGAATAAAAAATTTATTTATAACGACCATAGTTTTAGCTTCGCTAGTTTTTTTCTCGTGTTCCGGGCCGCAAATAAAAGAACAACGGTCAACAGGGGTTTATCATCCGGTAAAAAAGGGAGAAACACTTTATAGCATTGCCCGTGTTTATAATATTGATTTGCAGGAATTAGCCAGAATCAATGGAATTGAAGACGTAAGCGTGCTCAAGGAAGGAACTGTTTTGTTTATTCCGGAAGCGAAACATGTCATCGAAGATGTTATGACTTCTTCAAGGGCACCGGAAAGCGATTCTGCTAAAAAAGCGGAAACAATTTCGCCAAAAGTAGCAAAACCGGCCGTGAAGCAAAGTCATCCTCCTCAGAATGTTACAGAAGACTCCCCTGGAGATAAAACAAGGATAGAGACGGCAAATAAAAATTTTATCTGGCCGGTGCAGGGTACGGTTAAAACAAACTTCGGACGCCAGCCAAACAAGACTTATCATAACTGGATAAAAATAGTCGCGCCGGAGGGAACAAAGGTGAAAGCGGCAGCTGCGGGAATAATTATTTTTTCTTCTCAGCTGAAAGATTACGGGCACACCGTAATTATCAGGCATGAAAAAGATTTTACAACTGTCTACACTCATCTAAAAGAGAAATTTGTTAAAACGGATCAAAGCGTCAAACAGGGCGATATAATTGCTATCGTTGGTGAAAAAGACGAATCAGGAACCGCATATATTAATTTTGAAATCCGGATTAAAGGGAAAGCTAGTAACCCGCTTTTATTTCTTCCTTAGAGCTTGTCAAAAAAAGCGCAGTGATTATATTAAAAAAAATAAATATGAGAGGAGAAAAATGAATTGGTGTTTCGAACAAGGCCCGATACGTCCTCCCAGCGAAGCTTCTAGTCTTTTAGTCCGTCTAACCAGAAACTGCCCGTGGAATAAGTGCATTTTCTGTCATACATATAAGGGGACAAAATTTGAACTGCGTGGTGTCGAAGAAATCAAGGCCGATATACAGGTAATGAAAGATTACGCCGATAAGGTCATCGAGCTTTCCTGGAAGATGGGAGAGGGTGGAGATGTTAATAGAAATGTGCTCAAGGAGATTTACAAACAAGAAGCTCATAATGGTTATTATCAAAGTGTGGCCGTCTGGCTCTACTTTGGTGGAGAAAATGTTTTTTTGCAGGATGCAAATTCATTAATCATGAAAACTGCCGATCTGGTTTCTGTTTTGACTTTTTTAAAAGGTAAATTTCCAAAAATAAAAAGAATAACTTCCTACTGCCGGTCTCATACTGCGGCGAGGAAAACCGTGCAGGATTTCAAACAATTGAGAGAAGCAGGGCTATCGCGCATTCATGTTGGTATGGAAAGTGGCAGCGATGAAGTTCTCACAATGGTGTGCAAAGGTGTAACCTCTGAAGAGCATATCAAAGCCGGTACAAACATTCGGCAAGCCGGCATTGAACTCAGCGAATATTTTATGCCCGGTTTGGGCGGCGTAAAGTTATCCGTTCAAAATGCTCTGGAAACGGCAAAGGTGATGAACTTGATTAACCCTGATTTCATTCGCCTGCGCACTTTACATGTAGTGCCGGCCACTGAGCTTGAGGAGTTGGTGAGAAAAGGTGAATTTCAAGAATTAACCGATGATGGAATAATCAGTGAAATCAAATTGTTCATAACAAAATTAGATGTTTATAAAATAAAATTAGTCAGTGACCACATATTAAATTTACTGGAAGAACTTGAAGGAGAATTACCTGGGGACAAACCGAAAATGTTAGCGTCAATTAATAAATATTTATCACTGCCAGAAAAAGATAAATTAATATTTCGTTTGGGGCGTCGCAGCGGAAATCTCCGCAGAATTGATGATTTAAACGATAAAGAAAAATATTTTCATTTAAAATCTATTGTGGATAGTTATGAGGCGAAAGGCCGTGACATCAACGACGATATGCTAAAAATCATGAGCAATTATATCTAAACATAAGATGCCTTTCGATATTGTATGCCCTTGATATTATTATAATAAAAAGTATGTTTGTTCAGGCAGTCAGTTCAATCTTTTCTTTTTTTGATTAATCAAAGCTAGGTGTTGATTATTGACTATTTAATTAAAAGGTGATATACTCCATTTTTCTAAATGGAAAAGAAAGGTAATAAAAAAATGTTTAAGGTAGGCGATTTGGCAGTATATCCGGCACAAGGAGTCGGGATCATTGAAGCTATTGAAAACAGGGAAGTAATGGGGAAAAAACAGCCTTTCTACATCATGAAGATTATGGGCAATGGCATGAAAATAATGATTCCCACAAACAGCGCCAAGGCTGTAGGTTTGCGCGAAGTCATTATGGAAAAAGAGATTCCCAAGGTTTTTGAAATCTTGCGGAACAAGGATGTGACTATAGACAAGCAGACGTGGAATAAACGCTATCGTGAGTATCTGGAGAAGATCAAAACAGGTTCTGTCTTTGAGATAGCTAGTGTTTTAAGAGATTTATTTATATTAAAAAGCGATAAGAATCTTTCTTTTGGAGAAAGAAAGATGATGGATACCGCAAAAAATTTGTTAGTTAAAGAAATTTCCGTAGCCACAAACTCTCAAGAATCTAAGGTGGAAAAAGATCTGCAGATGATATTTACAGTTCAGTAGAAGGTATTCATCATCATTAAAGCTCTTTGACAATGAAAACATCAGATAGCCTTTCCTTATAATTTATTGTTTGATTTCTTTTGAATTAACATACCTCCATTTAGTTAGATACAACTATGACGTTTACAAGGATGATTGAAGTGCATATTATGATTTTTAAAGAGGGAGGTGAATGAGTTGATTATTAGAATTATTTTGATCCTTGCGTGTGCGATAAGCGGAGCGGCCATAGCTTTTTATTCGTCAGCGCCGGATTCATCGTATTTAATTTTTGAAACAATCGGCGGCTTTATTATCGGTTTATTAATTGCTTTATTGGTTATAAAAGCAGAACAGAATATCCGCAAATTATCATTGAAAATAATTGCCGGTGGCGTGGTCGGGATGGTCATCGGATTATTGATCGCGTTGATTCTGGGCTTTGGTTTAAGTCTTGTCAGTCAAATCAGTGAAAATCCTCAAGTAATTTTTTGGATATATCTCTTGTTAACAGGAATATTGGGATACTTTGGGCTTGTTTTGGGTTCTAAAAAAGTAGAAGAATTAAATTATCATCCAGGCAGTTCGAAGAACTCTCCTGAATACCGAATTCTTGATACCAGTGTTATTATAGATGGCAGAATAGCCGATATTTGTGACAGCGGATTTATTGAAGGAACTCTGATTGTTCCGCGTTTTGTATTGAATGAACTTCAATTTGTCGCCGATTCGTCTGACTCAATGAAGCGTTCCCGTGGCAGACGGGGCCTGGACATTCTGAATCACATGCAGAAAAGCAACAACATAAACATAGAAATAGTTGAGCATGATTTTCCAAAAATAAAAGGCGTTGACGGGAAGCTTGTTGCCCTAGCCAAGAAGCTGAATGCCAAGCTTTTGACAAATGATTATAATTTAAATAAAGTAGCAGAGCTACAAGGTGTAAGGGTTTTGAATATAAATGAGTTGGCCAACGCCATGAAGCCTGTTGTTTTGCCTGGCGAACATATGAATGTAAAAATCATCCGGGAAGGTAAAGAAGCGGGGCAGGGTGTTGGTTATCTTGACGACGGCACCATGATAATTGTCGATGCAGCGCAAAAACTGGTAAACACTAATGTAGACGTTGTTGTAACAAGTGTTTTACAAACCACAGCTGGCCGGATGATTTTCACGGAGTTAAAAGAAGTATCGGAAAGAAAAAATCAGCAGGCGATGAAGTATACTGCCGAAGCGGCCAATTAGAAACAGAATTATAAATATCATTTGCAATTATCCCGACAATAGCGTTATAAATCAAGCTATTGTCGGGATTTTTTTGAGGAAACAAAATGAAGGTATCAGCCATCATCCTTGCCGCGGGAGCGGGTAAAAGAATAAAATCAGAAATGCCAAAGCAATATCTTCTGCTCGATAAAGTTCCGATTTTTATTCGTACGCTGTATGTTTTCCAACGTATAGGACTAATTAATGAAATAATTTTAATTGTACCGCAAAAAGATCTAACTTGTATTCAAAAATCACTACAGTCATCTTACGGTTTTACAAAAATAAAACATTTGATTGCCGGCGGGAAAGAGAGACAGGACTCAGTTAGAAACGGGTTGGATGCTATTGATAAAAAATGCGATATTGTCGTGATTCATGACGCGGTTCGTCCGTTCGTTAAAGAAAAAATGATTACCGATGTTGTTTATGCGGCCAGTAAAACGGGTGCCGCCTCATTGGGGGTGAGACCTAAAGACACAATAAAAGAAACGACAAAAGGAGATATAGTCGTAACAACGATACCAAGAAAAAATTTATGGCTCGTGCAAACTCCGCAGGCGTTTAAGTATGAAACATTGAAAAAAGCATATAAAAAGGCATTTGCTGATAATTATTATAGCACGGACGATGCATCATTAGTTGAACATATTGGGGTAAAAGTGAAAATGCTGGAGGGTTCTTATGAGAATATTAAAATTACGACACCCGAGGATTTGCTCATAGCGCAAGCTTTGCTAAAAGACGGTGCCATCAGCGGGCAGCATTATCGCGCAGGAATTGGTTATGACAGTCATAGATTAATTGTAGGGCGAAAACTTATTTTAGGCGGTGTAGAAATTCCTTGCGAAAAAGGATTGGAAGGACATTCCGATGCTGACGTTCTTATCCACGCTGTCTGCGATGCGCTATTGGGAGCGTGTGGATTACCTGATATTGGCAAGCAGTTTCCTGATACGGATGCCAAATATAAAAACATTTCCAGCGTTAAATTGCTGGAAAAAGTAAAAAGAAAACTTCTTAATGCTAAATTTATTATTAGTAGTATAGATGCTACAGTTATTTTGGAAAGACCAAAAATTGCCCTATACAGTCCGCACATGGTTTCCAACATCGCCCGTGCCTTAGATATTCCCGTAAAATACGTGAGTATCAAAGCGAAAACAAATGAGGGGATGAGTTTTATAGGCAAGGAAGAAGGAATAGTTGCGTTGGCGATTGCTACGGTGATAGAAAATGAAAAATAAAAAACCAAGAGTGAGATTTGCTCCGTCTCCTACAGGTGAATTACATGTGGGCAATGCGCGAACTGCTCTTTTTAACTGGTTATTTGCACGTCGTTATTGCGGTGATTTCATATTACGTATTGAGGACACGGATGAATCCAGAAGCGATGTTTCGTACCAAAATAATTTATACGAAGATTTGAAATGGCTCAGCTTGTTCTGGGATGAAGGACCAGAGAAAGGTGGTTCGTACGGTCCCTATAAGCAAAGCGAGAGATTAGATATTTATAAAAGTTACTTGGACAGTTTGATAGGAAGGGAATTGGTTTATCCGTGCTATTGCACAGAAGAGGAATTGGAAGAAGAGCGGCAGAGTTTGATTCTCAGCAAACGCATGCCGCGTTATATGGGTAAATGCAGAAATTTAACGAAGGCGGAAAGAGATAAGAGAGAAAGAGAAGGTAGAAGGCCTTCATATCGCTTTAAGATACAATCGCAACTAATTGAATTTGAAGACATAATTAAAGGAAAGATAAGATTTGATAGTGAATCGATAGGTGATTTCATCATCATGCGTTCCAGTGGAGCGCCTGCTTATAATTTTGCCGCAGTGATCGATGATTACCTCATGGCTATCACTCATGTTATTCGGGGAGAGGATCATCTCTCCAATACTGCTTTGCAGTTGATGCTCTATAAGGCTCTTGAATTTACTCCGCCTTTCTTTGCCCACCATTCTCTGATTTTTGGTAAAGACCATGCCAAACTCGGAAAACGTCATGGTTCCGTTTCCATAAGCGAATTCAGAAAACAAGGTATTTTGCCTGAAGCTTTAACGAATTATCTGGGATTGCTGGGAATTTCCTACCCGGAAAAACGCGAGGTTTTATCATTGGAAGAAATGGTAGAATATTTTTCTTTGGAAAAAATCTCAAAGAGCGGAGCAATTTTTGATGAAGAAAAACTATTTTGGCTTAATTCTGTTTATATAAAAAATACCAAATTGGCTGATCTGGTAAAACTGCTACAGCCTTTCTTAAAAACAGCCGGTTTCTCCACAGGGATAATTGATGAAAAACACATGAATGACATTGTAGAATTAATAAAACCGGAACTGGTTAGACTCTCCGATATACCCGAACACCTAGAAATATTTTTTGATGATAAATATAAAATTACCGGTAAGGCTGCGGAAATCCTTAGCGAGAATGATGCGCGTAGGGTAATAAGATTTTTCGCCGAGTATATTAAAAATCACGACGATGAGAATGAAAGGCTTTATTCTTCTTCGATTAAATATGTAAAAGAAAAAACAAAAAAGGGCGGAAAGGATTTATTCATGCCTATCCGCGCAGCTCTGACCGGTAAAACCTCAGGTCCTCCTCTGGACAAAGTTTTCGTTATGTTAAAAAAAGATTCAATTTTAAAACGATTAAATTTATTTATCAGCTGAAAATAAATTAATTTAAATTAAGGATTGCAAATCGGATGAAACAAAAAATTATTACCATGATAGGAAAAGCCGTGAATTGTTGCGTGGAGAAAGGTATCTTTTCCGGCGGCGACTTGTCCCGGCTGGAAGTTGAAATTCCGGCAAATAATATGCATGGTGATTATGCAACGAATGTGGCAATGATCCTTGCTGCGTCTGTCAAAAAAAATCCAAGGAAAATAGCCGAGTCAATTTTAGCCAATTTTGTGGATGATGACAGCATTGTAGAAAAAATACAAATTGCCGGCCCGGGTTTTATTAATTTTTTTATAAAAGAAGAGGTTTGGAAAAAAAAATTGAAAAAAATTGAAGAAGAAAATGTGAATTACGGATGTCTTAGGAGAGGAGAGGGAAAAAGGGTGCAGGTGGAATTTGTCAGCGCTAACCCGACAGGGCCTTTGCATATAGGTCACGCACGCGGGGCGGTGGTCGGGGATGTTATCACAAATTTGCTGAAGGCAGCCGGCTACGATGTGGTAAAAGAATACTATATTAATGATGCCGGGAATCAAATGAATAATCTCGGCAAATCAGTATTATTGCGCTATCGTGAATTATGTGGTGAAAAAGTTGAGTTTCCCGAAACATGTTATCAAGGTGAATATATTAAAGATATTGCGGTGCAAATTTTTAAAAGCGAAGGTAAAAAATATTTGATTAGCCCAAACGAGGAAATACTGCCGTACTTCACCAGCATTGCGAGAAACGTGATTATCGATGGAATTAAGAAGGATCTTATGGATTTAGGAGTTACGTTTGATGAGTTTTTCCGCGAAAGCACATTATACGAAAGCAACAGCGTGAAAATGATTTTGGAAAAGTTAAAAAAACTCGGGTTTATTTATTCGGAAGAGGGAACCTTATGGTTCAAAACAACCGTTTTTGGAGATGAAAAAGACCGAGTAGTTGTGCGCAAAAATGGAGAACCCACATATTTCGCTGCTGACATCGCCTATCATGAAAATAAATTTTCCAGGGGGTTCGATTACATTGTGGACGTTTGGGGAGCAGACCATCATGGATATGTTCCAAGAATGACGGCAGGCATTATGGCGCTTGGTCACGAAAAAGAGCGTCTGAAAATAATTTTGGTACAGTTAGTGAATTTATTGCGTGCTGGAGAACCGGTTGTTATGTCCACACGATCTGGTGAATTTGTGACTTTAAGGGAAGTTTTAGATGAGGTGGGGAAAGATGCGGCACGCTACAACTTCTTGATGAGACGCTCGGACAGTCATCTTGATTTTGACCTGGATCTTGTTAAGAAACAATCAAATGAAAATCCTGTTTATTATGTTCAGTACGCTCACGCACGTATTTGTTCGATTATAAAAATGGCACAGGAAAAAAACATTACCATACCGACTTATCCTGAAATAGATACAGGTTTGCTCAAAGAACCAGAAGAAATCAATTTGATAAAAATGATGGTGCGGTATCCAGAAATAATTGATGGATCGGTACGTACACTCGAGCCTCACCGTATAACGTTTTATCTTCATGAGTTATCGGGTGTGTTTCACAGCTATTATAATAAAAATAAGGTACTTTCAGAAAACAAAAGTCTTACATCAGCCAGATTATTTTTGATAAAAACAATCCGCGTGATATTGGAAAATTCCTTGAATATATTAGGTGTGGGTGCACCAGAGAAAATGTAATCGTAAAATCGGATAAATTGAATCGATGGCCGCGAAAAATATTAAAAACTTTGAATTGAAGTTGGGTCGGACAGGCATTATCGTTATTATTGTCGGGATGGCGGCCCTGCTTTGCAGCATTTTTATTTTAGGTGTGGAAATTGGTAAAAATATCGATACTTATCCGGAAAAAATATCTTCGTTGCCCACCAAAATATTTGCTTTAATTTCAAAACCGGCAAACATTAATCCTGTGCAAAATATGCCTGGAGAGGAAAAAGAAAATATTGATTTGACATTTTATCAAACGTTGACAGGTAAAAAAGAAGTAAAAAAACAAAAACAGGACGTAGATAAAAAACGAGCCGTGGAAGTTTCTCCTCTTATTGTGGCTGCAGAAAAGACAGAGGAGAAAAAAGAGCCTGTAGATGAAATTGCAGGATCTGCAAATATAATTGAGGAATCAGTTTCGTCGGAAAAAGTTATAAATAAAAAATATACTATTCATGCAGCTTCTTTTAAAGAAAAAACAAAAGCGTATTTGATGAATAAAGAAATTACAGCATTAGGATTTAATCCCAAAATTATTCCTATAGAGGTAAAAAATAAAGGAACATTGTACCGTGTTATCGTCTCGGGCTTTGAAAATAAAGCCGCGGCTCAGGCGGCCGCGGAAAGGATATCCGCCAAAACAGGCTTAAACTGCAGCATTAACGAAGTGGAAATTTACGAAGAAAAGTAACAGTAAAATATGGGTGGTTAATTTATTATGTTTGAGAGTTTATCAGAAAAGCTGGAAAGTATCTTTAAAAAGCTCAAGGGAAAAGGGATTTTAAAAGAAGAAGATGTTAATGCCGCACTCAAAGAAATACGATTGACGCTTCTAGAGGCGGATGTAAATTTTAAGGTGGTTAAAAATTTTATCGAAGATGTGCGTAACCGATCAGTTGGTAAAGATGTGTTAGAAAGTATTACCCCCGGTCAACAGGTAGTAAAAATCGTTCATGAACGTCTGGCTGGATTATTGGGAGGAGTAAGTACGAATATTAAATTCGGCGCACGTTTGCCTGCAGTGATAATGATGGTTGGTCTGCAGGGATCTGGAAAAACAACGACAGCGGTTAAACTTGCGCATCTGTTATCGCGAGAAAAAAAAATATACCTTGTTTCTGCGGATATCTACCGCCCGGCAGCCGTTGAACAATTGGCTATATTAAGTAAAAAAATCAATGCTGGTGTATTCGGCCATGGCGTTCAAAAAGACCCCGTGAATATCTGTTTAGAAGCGGTTGCACAAGCCAAAAGGGAAGGATACGAGGTTGTTATCGTTGACACTGCTGGGAGGCTTCATATCGATGACGCGATGATGGAAGAATTACATAGGATAAGAGATAATGTAAGACCGGCAGAAATCATTTATGTGGCTGATGCTATGACGGGTCAGGATGCTGTTAATGTAGGCGCAAAATTTAACGAATTGATAGGTATTGACGGTGTCATCATGACAAAAATGGATGGTGACGCACGCGGCGGTGCTGCACTTTCGCTAAAAGCAGTTATCGGGAAACCGATTAAATTTATTGGATCCGGGGAAAAGATAGAGGCATTGGAAGTTTTTTACCCCGAAAGAATAGCGTCGCGCATTCTGGGTATGGGGGATATCATTTCCTTAGTGGAAAAAGCGCAGGCATCGTATGATGAAAAGGCTGCTATACAGCTTAAAAAGAAAATCAGGAAAAACGAATTTACCCTGGAAGACTTTCGTGAGCAACTGATTCAAATAAAAAAAATGGGGACGTTAAACGATGTTCTCGGTATGATTCCAGGAATGAAAAAAATGAAAAATTTGCAAAACATTCAACCGGATGACAAGGAATTGGCAAAAACTGCAGCAATAATCGACTCAATGACGAAAAGGGAACGCCAAAATTATCAGATAATAGACGGGCGGAGGAGAAAAAGAATAGCTGTAGGCAGCGGTACCTCCGTTCAGGATGTAAACAGAGTTCTGAATAATTACTCCCAAATAAAAAAAATGATGTCAAAATTTACACAAAAAGGTTCAATAAAGTCTTTAATGAGGAATTTCCCCTTTTAAAATAAAAAAATCTGTGATAAAAAAAGAAAGTATTTAAAATCATTACTTAAGGAGGTTTAACTCAATCTAAAATGGCGGTTAAAATTCGATTAACTCGTAAAGGGGCAAAGGGGAAACCGTTTTATCGTATTGTTGCAGCAGATACCGATTATCCCAGAGACGGAAAATTTTTAGAAATTTTGGGCAACTACGATCCCAAGAAAAAACCGGTGGAAATTACCGTGAAAGAAGACCGCGTCAAGGACTGGCTTTCGAAAGGAGCAAAGGCAACCAATACAGTGGCCAATCTCCTTAAAACAAAGGGGATTCGGATATCAATTAAATAAGAAACATTGCCTAAATTTAAAAGTTAACATTAATTAAATGTCTCTCGAAGAATTAACAAAAATCACTGGAGGTTATGACGATGAAAGAGTTAATCAAGTACATATCACAATCTTTAGTAGATAATCCGGACAAAGTTGAAGTGACAGAAGTCATCGGCGAACAAACATCTGTGATCGAATTACGTGTGGCAAAAGAAGATTTAGGTAAAGTTATTGGTAAACAGGGAAGAACCGCTAAAGCGATAAGAACGATTTTAAGTGCTGCTTCTGCAAAGTTAAATAAACGTTCTGTTCTGGAAATTATCGAATAGCGGGAGATGAGCTTCTTTTGTTTGGGAAAGATTATAAAAACCCGCGGCTTACATGGATGTTTAAAAGTAGTATCTTATGTTCAAAAAAACAGCGCCCTTGCTGATTTGGAATATATTTACATTGAAAATTTACTAGGAAAAAAGAACAAGTATAAAATTAAAAAAACAGATATATTTGGCAAATTTCTGTTTATCGAGTTGGATGGTATAGCCGATCGCAAGACGGCTAAATCATTGATAGGCAGTAAAGTTTTTTTGCCGAAGTCGTTCTTTCCACAATTACCGGAGGGCGAATATTACTATGATGATATTATTGGTCTTGATGTGATTACCGAAGAAGGAGAATTTTTGGGGCAAATTAAAAGTATTTTCCCCACAGGCAGTAATGATGTCTATATGTGCAGAGGAGGAAAACGAGAAATACTTCTTCCCTCTACAACGCAAGTGATCCGGGAAATTGACATAAAGAAAGGTTTCATTAAGGTAAGAATGCTGAAAGGGCTTTGAAGATTGATAAGATTTGACGTTCTTTCTATTTTCCCGGATATGTTTTCATCACCTCTCAATTATAGTTTATTGAAGAAAGCACAGGATAAGGATTTAATTGAAATTTTTATCCACAACATAAGGGATTGGGCCGAGGATAAACATAAAATGACTGACGACGCTCCCTACGGGAGCGGTTGCGGCATGGTCATGAAGGTCGGGCCAGTAGATAAGGCACTGGTGACGGTAAAAAAAAAGGAAATGAATCCGTTAGTGATTTTGATGACCCCACAAGGGGAACTTTTTAATCAAAGGATTGCCGCTGAATTAGCCACAAAGAGACAAATAGTCATTATTTGCGGACGTTATGAAGGGGTGGATGAAAGGATTAGGAGACATTTGGCTGACAGGGAAATATCTATTGGTGATTATATTCTTACTGGTGGAGAATTATCCGCATTGATTTTAATTGATGCAGTTTCCAGATTTGTTCCAGGTGTATTGGGAAATATGCGGTCTGTAGAAGGAGATTCATTTTCCGATGGTTTGTTGGAATATCCCCAGTACACAAGACCCGCCGATTATAAAGGATGGAAAGTTCCGGATGTTTTACTCTCTGGAAATCATGCACAAATCGAAAATTGGCGCAGAGAGGAATCTTTAAGAAAAACGTATAGGAGAAGGCCGGATTTACTGAGAAAAGCCCGATTATCAGCTGCAGATAAGGAAATACTGAAAAAAATCAAGTTAAAAGACAACATCATGTCTTGATTTTATCCGTTGTTTAATATAGCAAGGCAAACCTATGCTTTATTTGGCTCTTTTACATTACCCGGTAATGAATAAAGACGGCAAAATTATAACCACCGCTATTGTCAATGCGGACATTCATGATGTAGCAAGAGCAGCGAGGACATACGGAGTAAAAACTTTCTATATCGTTAACCCCGTTGAAGCGCAAAGAAAACTTGCCGGAGAGATAATAAAGCACTGGCAGGATGGCTATGGAGCTGACTTTAATAAATTGAGAAAAGAAGCATTTTCCTTGGTGAGATTGAAGAAAACGCTGCAGGATGTCATAGATGAAATTAAAGAAGAAAATGGTATTGAACCGAAAACAATTGCTACCAGTGCTCATCAGACGGAAGGATTTTTGACATTTTCCTCTCTTAAAGAAAAACTGGAAAATAACAAATTGCCTTATCTGTTAATTTTTGGTACAGGTTCAGGACTAACGCAGAAGATAATAAAAGGAGCAAATTTTTGTTTAGAACCGATAAGAGGTGTGGATAATTATAATCATCTTGCTGTGCGTTCGGCGGCGGTAGTCATACTCGATAGAATAAGAAATATTTAACTCATATTTATATATGATGTTTGGCAGAAGGAGACAAAGATATGAACCTTGTTGAAATGATTGAAAAAGAACAAATGAGAGGAGATCTTCCCAGTTTTAAAGCAGGTGATACGATAAAAGTTTATGTAAGAATTATTGAAGGCCAGAAGCAAAGAATTCAGGCTTTTGAAGGAGTAGTTATTCGCAAACGTCGAGGAGACAGCCGGTCTAGTTTCACGGTCAGAAAAGTATCCTACGGTGTAGGCGTGGAAAGAACCTTTCCTTTGCATTCACCGGTAATTGATCGTATTGAAGTTATCAGTAAGGGTAAAGTAAGACGATCAAGGCTTTATTATTTAAGAAATTTAAGAGGGAAAAAAGCAAGAATTAAGGGAACCATAAATAGTAATTAAATTCGGCTTGTTGTTTCGGTTATCGGCTGGCAAGGGTTTGTAGCAACCGGATATTTTTAATTTATTTTGTTTTTTCATGGACGCATTTGAAAAAATTGCCCGCCTGGAAGGACACAGATATATAGCTGGCATAGACGAAGCAGGGCGTGGGCCACTGGCCGGTCCCGTTGTTGCCGCCGCCGTGATTTTCCCTCCCACCTATACCAATCCCCGCATAAATGATTCAAAAAAACTTACCGCGCACCAACGAGAAAAACTCTATGAAGTTATCAGAGATGACGCACTAGCCGTGGGAATGGGCGTGATGGAGGCTGATGTAATTGACCGGGTAAATATTCTGCAGGCAACTTTTTTAGCTATGCGTGAAGCGGTTTATGATCTTTCATTGCCTCCTGATTTTTTACTGATAGACGGGTTGCATCAGTTGGTTCTAGAAATACCACAAAAAGCACTGGTAAAAGGTGACACGCTCAGTGTATCCATCGCGGCAGCTTCTATTATTGCGAAAGTATCCCGTGACCGGATAATGGAAATATATCACCGAAAATATCCTCAATACAACTTCGTAAGAAATAAAGGCTATGCTACCGCAGAGCACCGTAGAGCCATTGAAGAATATGGAATTTGCAAAATTCACCGTAAATCGTTTTCTCTTAAAAAAATAAATCTAAAGCAAACTTCATTCGAAATGTTTTAAGACGAAAGTGGAAAACAAATCAAAAATATTAACCGGTAAAAAAGGAGAAAAGATTGCCATAGAATATTTGAAAAAAAACGGCTACCACATTAAAGAAATAAATTTTCGTTGTCCTTTAGGCGAGTTAGATATTGTAGCAAGAGAAAAGAAAACAATAGTTTTTGTGGAAGTAAAGACAAGATATTCCATTAAATCAGGCTATCCTGAGCAATCGGTGAATTTTAGAAAACAAAGAAAGTTATCTCAACTTGCGCAGTGGTATATGCAAAAAAATAAAATTACCGAGCAATCTGCGCGCTTTGATGTTGTAGCAATAACCCTGGATAAACAGTGTGTGGATATTAAACTAATAAAAAATGCTTTTGATTTTATAGACTGATAGTGCTCTTTTTTTTAATTTTGAAATGGCTAATTGCCGGTTTGCCGATGGGATAAACGTTGAAGCCAATTTCAAAACACTTCTTGTGGTCAACAATGTTTCGCCCGTCAAAAAGGAATGCCGGCTTGGTCATTGATTTGTATATTTTGCGGAAATCGAGTTTCTTGTACAAATCCCAATCTGTAAGAATGGCAATGGCGTGACATCCGGCGGTGGCGCGGTAAGGGTCTTCCTCATATTTAATGTTCTCTTGTATATCAGCTAAATCGAGTGCGGCGTTTTTCAGAGCTTGGGGGTCGGATATGGTAACCTGGGCATGCTCTGCCACCAGTTTACGGGTGATGTGGATAGCCGGGCTTTCGCGCGTATCGCCCGTATTTGATTTGAAAGCGAATCCTAAAATACATATTTTTTTCCCTGCCAGAGTATTAAACATACTGGAAAGAATATTGGTGATAAACCTTTCCTGCTGATATTCATTTATTTTGATGACACTTTCCCAATAGTTGGCTATTTCTGGCAAACCGTAATAATTGCAGAGATAAGCGAGGTGCAGGATGTCTTTTTTGAAACAAGAACCACCGAAGCCGATTCCTGCCTGAAGAAACTTATTCCCGATACGGCTATCCATTCCCACTGCTCGTGACACTTCTGAAATGTCCGCTTCGGTCTTTTCGCAGAGGGCAGAAATAGAATTAATTGAAGAAACACGCTGTGCCAAAAAAGCATTAGCTACAAGTTTGGAAAGTTCTGCGCTCCAGATGTTTGTAGTGATTATTTTATTTCTTGGAACCCAGCGCGCGTAAATGTTGACCAACTCCTGGCAGGCTTTCCGGCCGCTTTTTGTTTCGTGAGAACCGATAAGAACCCGGTCGGGATTTTCCAAATCTTTAATCGCCGTTCCTTCAGCGAGAAATTCCGGATTGGACAAAACTTCAAATTTGGCTTTTCCTTTAGCCGGTGTAAGAATTTTTTCCATCGCCGCAGCAGTTTTTACGGGTAAGGTGCTTTTTTCAATCACTATTTTGGACGAAGTTGAATTTTCCAAAATTTGGCGCGCCGTTTTTTCCCAGTATTGCAAATCCGGAGCTTTACCTGCGCCACTTCCGAATGTTTTGGTCGGCGTATTTACGCTGACAAAAATGATATCATTTTCAGCGATTCCTTTTTCAATGTTTTTGGAAAAAAATAAATTTTTTCCGCGGGTTTTTTTTATGATTCTATCCAATCCGGGTTCGAAAACAGGGAGTTCTTTGGAATTCCAAGCATCGATTCGTTGGCTATTGACGTCTACCACTGTTACGCGATAATCAGGACATTTCCAGGCAATCATTGCCATTGTAGGAGCACCGACATATCCGGCCCCGATACATAAAATTCTCTTTTTGAATTTCATTTTGTTTTCGCCGCCTCCGCAAAATTAAGAGATTTTTAATTCATTGCGAAAATATTTTATTGTCTTTATTAGACCTTCTTCAAGTGCTACCTTAGGAGACCAGTTTAGTTTTTCACGCGCAAGCTTTATATCCGGCTTGCGACGAACCGGATCGTCTAGCGGCAGAGGTTGAAATGAAATTTTTGAACCGCTTTTAGTCATTTTAATAATTTTTTGTGCCAGTTCCAGAATTGTAAACTCATGAGGGTTTCCAAGATTTACCGGCCCGTAGAAATCATCAGCACTGTTCATCATTAGAATAAGTCCGTCAATCATGTCGTCAACGTAACAAAAAGATCTGGTCTGCTTGCCGTCTCCGTAGACAGTGATTTCTTTGTCACATAGGGCTTGTATTATGAAATTGCTGATAACACGTCCGTCGTTTATCGCCATGCGCGGCCCGTAACTGTTGAAAATCCTCACTATCTTGGAAATTATATTTTTTTGACGGCGGTAATCCATTATCAGGCATTCCGCGGCGCGTTTTCCTTCGTCATAGCAACTGCGTACTCCGACGGGATTCACCCGTCCCCAGTATGTTTCTTTTTGAGGATGAACTTCTGGATCTCCGTATATTTCCGAAGTGGATGCTTGAAGAATTTTTGCTTTTGTTCTTTTGGCTATATTCAAAACGTTAATCGTACCGATTATACTTGTCTTCATAGTTTTAATCGGGTTTTGTTGATAATGAACGGGCGAGGCAGGGCAGGCCAGGTTGTATATTTCGTGAACATCCAAGGATAACGGTTTTACTATATCATGGCGGATTAATTCAAAATGCGGATCTTTCAGAAGGCGTTCCACGTTTTTTTTGTTGCCGGTCAGGAAATTATCCACGCAGACAACATGATTTTTTTCTCGTAACAATCTTTCGCAGAGATGCGAACCTAAAAAACCGGCGCCGCCGGTCACTAATATCCTTTTTCTCATATAATTTTAGTCTTCTTTATGGTAATTATCCGCAAGTTTTGCTATTAAACTTTAATGCAATTGACTTGTCAACCACAAAAATATATTCATTGAGGAAAAAATGACACAGAGCGGTGATCACGAAGATGGAAGTCTGTTTGTCGTTGCCACTCCTATCGGAAATCTGGAAGACATATCATTGCGAGCAATCAGAACACTAAAAAATGTGGATTTTATTGCCGCGGAAGACACGCGCCGCACAAGAAAACTCCTCAACGCTCGTGATATCTCGACGCCTCTTATTAGTTTGCATGAGCACAACGAAAAAGAAAAAAGCGCGCTCATTATTGATCAAATCAGAAAGGGGAAAAATGTCGCTTATGTCACAGACGCAGGAACCCCTTGTGTTTCCGATCCGGGGTGTTTTTTGATCTCAAGAGCGCACGATGAAAATATTGCGGTTATCCCGATTCCCGGCCCCTCCGCAGTCGTCGCGGCCTTGAGCGCTTCGGGATTTCCTGCCGACAGTTTTATTTTTTGTGGATTTTTGCCCGCACAGGCAAATAAAAGAAAAAAATATTTTGAGGAACTGAAAAATGAGGAACGGACAATAGTGCTTTATGAATCAGCAAAAAGATTTTTGGCGACCTTGAAGGATATGCTTGAAATTTTGGGAAACAGGGAGATAGTCTTAGCTCGAGAAATAACCAAAATATATGAAGAAATCAGAAGAGGCAAAATATCCGAATTCATTGAGGCTAAAACCGGAGTAAAAATAAAAGGTGAGATAACGGTAATTATCAAAGCTGGGGGAAAAATATCTGTTCCCCTATCAGAAAAGGAAATTAAAGAAAAAATAATTGAGCTCCTTAAAAATAACGGGGTGTCCTTGCGCGACGCTGTTTCAGAGGTTGTTAGACAGACAGGTTTGTCCAGAAAAGTCATTTACGAAATAGGCATTAAAATGAAAAAGTAAGAGCAGATATTAAATTGAAGAGTGCGAGATAATTATCTCGCACTCTTATCATTATGCATTGTACGTGCTTAACTTGGCAAGTGTAGCTTCAGCTTCAGTGATTACGCGGTCGATAAGTTCTTTTGTCGAAGGAATGTCCGCAATTCCGCCGCAGCATTGCCCGGCAAAAAGGATACCGCCTTCCACATCGCCTTCATTTAGCGCCTTTAAATGTTTCATGTTTCCCACAGCCTGGCGGGCCAAAACCCATAACGGATGTCCTTCTTCAGCGCGCAACATTTCAATGCTGACCCCCAGGAATTTTGCGAAGGAAAGGTTCATCAGTTTCTTGACGAGTAGGGCTCCTTTAAAAGCTTCAATAAGAGGAAAGCCTCTTTTCATCATCGCTTCAGCTTCTTTTGTTTTCAGGACGCGCCCGTCCATACCATCAAAAACATTGCTGTATAATGTATCCTGTTCTGTAGCTTCCAAGCAAAGCTTTTTGAAGTTTTCATGAACCATGCTTTCCTTTACAAGCATAAACCTGCTGCCCATAGAAATACCGTCGGCGCCTAGCGCCAGAGCAGCGGCAAGTCCGCGTCCATCATAAAATCCTCCCGCCGCAATTAAGGGAACTTTTACCATACTGGCAACAATGGGTATCAATACCATAGAGGTGGCTGCTGCGCCATGCGCCGCCGCTTCGTGTCCTGTTACTACCAGCGCATCACATCCCAGTTGCACAGCCTTGGCTGCGTGTTTGGCGATGGCGATTGTTCCCATGACTTTACCGCCATATGCGTGGACATCATTGACAAACCACGGTTTCCCCAATGAATAATTGATAATTGGCACCTTTTCTTCTATGGCCACGGCAATGTTTTCTTTAGCCCCGGGGCCGATGAGAATCTGGTTGATACCGAACGGTTTATCCGTCATATCACGCACTTGCTTGATGTTTTCTCTTGTTTCTTTGGGGTTGCATCTGGCAATGGCCAGTATTCCCAGACTTCCGGCGTTACAAACAGCTGAGACCAGTTTGGGTTCGGTGATCCAGTTCATGCCGGCCAGCATTATGGGGTGCTGAATCCCGAACAGTTCAGTCATTTTTGTTCTGAGCATTTTTCTCTCCTTAAAAGTGAAACTTATTTTTTATGATTGCGCTTAATATTCATGAACATAGGACAAGAATATTATGAAGTCAAAGTTTTTTTATGAAAAATATAAAACACAAAGATTTATTCAACGGCTGAATTTAAAATAATGGTAAAAAAGAAATTAAAATAACAAGATATCATAATAAATACAAATGTCATTTTAATTTAATCGAAATGTTATTAAACTCAAAAGTATGCTATTATAACAAAAAAATTAGCTAATGACCCGGCTACAAGGATAATCCATAGGGGGGGGTATGAAATCTATCAGCGCAAGGATTCGACAAGCATCTGAATTTATCAAAAATGATATTTGGAGAATTCGTCGTACCAATCTCCCGCCGGGAAAGTCTTTTTCCCTCAATCTATTAAGAGTGGTCCTTCTATCCATTCGTGGTTTCGACGAAGATAAATGCCAGTTGCGTGCTTCCGCGCTTACATTTTTTTCATTAATTTCAATAGTACCTGTTGTAGCCATGGCTTTTGGCATCGCCAAGGGCTTCGGTTTTGAAAAATTACTGGAGGCGCAACTACGTGAAAAATTATCCGGTCATGAAGAAATTATGAATAACATTATTCAGTTTTCCCATTCACTTCTGGCCAATACCCAGGGCGGGTTAATAGCGGGAGCTGGTCTTATTATTCTTATTTGGGCAGTAATCAAGGTGCTGGGACAAATTGAAAGCTCTTTCAACGATATATGGGGGATAAAGGAAGGCCGGACAATTAGCCGGAAATTTGGTGATTATCTCTCGCTGATGTTGGTGTGTCCCATCATTTTAATCCTTTCCGGAGGCGTTACCGTGTTTGTTACCACGCAGGTGACACTTATTATGAAAAATTTTACTGCCTTAGGCGCTTTCGGCCCCTTTATTTTCTTTTTGCTTGAGTTGCTTCCGTATACGCTTATGTGGGGACTATTTACTTTTCTTTACATTTTTATGCCGAATACAAAAGTGCATTTTTCTGCCGGACTGCTCGCCGGAATCGTTGCCGGCACTATATTCCAAATCGTGCAATGGGCGTACATTACTTTTCAGGTTGGCGTAGTAAAATACAATGCCATTTACGGAAGTTTCGCCGCTTTGCCGCTTTTTCTTGTCTGGTTGCAACTGAGCTGGCTAATTGTTTTATATGGCGCTGAATTTTCTTTTGCCTATCAGAACGTCGATACTTACGAATTTGAAGACGACGTATTGAAGGCCAGTCATCGTTTAAAGACACTGTTTTCTCTGCAGGTTGCACATTCCTTAATTAAAAATTTCATCAACAGGGGAAAACCTTTCACCGCCGCGCAGATATCGAGTCAATTGGAAATCCCCATTCGCTTTGTCAATGAAATTCTTTTCGATTTGTTTAAGAGCAATATTGTTTCCGTCACGGAAATCGAGGGTAACACGGAACGCGGCTATCAACCGGCCATTGATGTCAACACGTTGACAATAAGTTATATTATCGATGCCTTAGAAAAAAGAGGCATCAATTCCATGCCCTTTGCTAATGCCCCTGAATTTAAAGCACTCTCCTCTTCTTTAGAAGCGTTTGAGAGAACAATTGATGATTTGCCGGATAATAAACTACTGAAAGACATATAATTTTTGGAAAAGGGGAGTGTGAATGTGAAATTAAACATAAAAGCTTTCCCTTTACCATACAAAATTTATAAAGATTTGCATAATTAACCAAAGGGAATTAATAAGGGGGTTGATTTGATAAATTATGTTGAAGAGAATATCTTCTTATTTCGCGGGAATGCTCAAAAAACATAAATGTCGCAGGATGCTCTATAAACTGCGGCACGCAAAGTGAAAATCCTTTAAAATCGCTCATTTTTGATATAAACAAAATACTTAGAATTATTTCCGAGGTCGAAGTTCCGATAACGTGCAGACGGGTGCTTATTCTGAAAGAACCTTAAAATGGTTAAGGGGGGAGGAGGTTTTAATTAATCCTGAAAAAGCGTCAAAGCCATTTCTTCTGAAAGTAACAATAAATTCAAATTATTATAATCAGCAAAAAGGCGTTTAATGACTGATTTCTTACAATTTTGCGCTGTGAGTCACAGCGATAGTTTAAAATCAACCGGTTTTCTTTTTATAGACAATGAGAGAGCTGTTGTCCTGCTTAACAATGCTCCCGGGAGAGCCGATACCTCTTCCCTGAAAGATTCTTGGAACCATTATGTTGCGTCTGAAGCATCCATTTTAATAATTCCCCGCGGTAAAGTAACAAATACCGAAATCATTACAGAAAGCAAAAAAAGGCAATTTCATGATTCAGCCGACTATGGAATCGTTATACCGGGAAAACTTTGGTCACCAAAAGCTGAAGAATATAAAAGCAATATTTATCTGACCGCTAAACGAATTTTCCCCAAACCTATAGAAAAAGATTGTCTTGAAGTTCACCTTTACTATTTTCATATGGATAAACACCGTCCGGACATGGACGATGTTGCCCAATTTGTTTTGAGTGCTTTGTGCGGCGCCGCCTATTTTAATCAAAGGCAGATACAACTTGAAACCGCGACTGATTATTCGCTGACATCGGTCTTATCTATCGCTCCTGGCGCTGTGGATATAGTTAAACCCCTGAAAGATTACAGTGAATATCTTTTTATCAGAATTAAAAAGGTGATCGGGGCATTAAAAGAGTATGCGTAAAAACGCACATCTTTAAATATATCTTCCAAAGACAAGAGTTTTTAAAACAAAACTAAAAGGATGAAAATATTTCTCCGCACTTCTTTGTATTTTACAGAGGACAAAAGGCGATTTTATGCCGCAGAATTATGGTTTAGAGCATTAGAAAGAAAATTTTTAAACAGAAAACGCGTAACAGGCGTTAAAATCAACCGCTGCCTCGCTTTCCGGCTTAGCTTTTTGTTATTCTAAGATAGGCGCATGGGAATCTTCTTTATCAATCCCCAACTTCTGAATCCGTTCAATCTCATTAAGTTTCATTTTTATAATCACAATCAGACCGATTATGCCTAGCCATAGGAGAGCCAGCGTCGCGTAAACTGTGTAGACCTCAATCGGCGATGTCGGGAAAACGGGTATTTTTTCTTCGGCAAAAACGAAGGAAGGGAGAAGGATGGCAACGATTAATAAGTAAACTCGCAATGATATACGTTTCGCGATGACAAATGGCCTTTTGTTATTCATAAACACTCCTAAGTTGAAAAACCTATGATGGTCATGGCTACAAAATATATCAAGTAAATAAGGGCGATAATCGTAAATAAAGGGTTTTTCTCGCCGCGGTTGGACTTTCTGTCCAGAAACGGAATCAAAAAGAAAAAGATAATACCGATGGTGACACAGATAATAGCGATTGTTTCGCCGTTAAAGCAGTAAATCGTGCCGGGGAAAAGTTCGAGAGTCTCCATCATGAAAAGAAAATACCATTCCGGCTTGATTCCTTCCGGCGGCGGCGCCAACGAATTTGCCTTATTGCCGATTTCCGGCGGCAGAAATACGGCCAAGGTGGCGACAACACCTAAAACCATGAGCCAGATCATCATGTCTTTGTAAAAAACATTGGGAAAGAATGGCTCGCCCGCCTTTTGCTTATTTTCCACGAAGACGGGCACGCTCATGCCGTGGTATTGCACCAAAAGCACATGCACACCGATCAGCAGAAGAGACAAAACCGGCAGAATCGCCACATGGAAAGCGTAGAAACGAATCAGTGTTTCTCCCGTTACATCCGTGCCGCCGCGCAAGAAAATTTTAATAAAACTGCCAACAACAGGCAGATTGCCAGCGCCGCCGGTCGCCACACGCACAGCGGCAAAGGCTCGTTCGTCCCAAAGCATCAGATAGCCGCTAAAGCCAAAGAAAATAGAAATAACCAAAAGGAAAAAACCGGTTACCCAGATAATTTCTCTCGGTTTGCGGTAGGCCTTAACCAATAGCGTACCGAACAGATGTATGAAAACAAAAACAATGCAAAGCTGCGCTCCCCAATGGTGAAAAGAGCGGAAAAACCAGCCCAGATTGATTTTTGTGACAATTTCGATAATGCTTTCATAAGCGTAATCAACATGCGGAATGTAATAAAAAGTCAGCACCATGCCGGTGATGAATTGCAAAATAAAAAGAAAAAGCGTGGTACCGCCGGTGTAATACAAAAAATCATAGCGATGTCGCGGCACAAGTTTGCTTTTGGCAAGTTTTTTCATTTCCGCAATATCGTAGCGTTCTCCAAACCAATTTTTAAACTTTGGCCAGATCAACTTTCGCTCCCTTTCTGGCGATGATTATTTTTGCGCCCTTTTCCAGTATTTCAAAATACTCCAGCGGTTTGGGCGGCGGTCCTTCGATGTTCACGCCCTGATCGTTAAACCAGCCCTGATGGCAGACGCAGTAAAACTTTTTATCTTCCGGACGATAAGCCACATTGCATTCCATGTGCGTGCAGACACCTTTAAAAGCGGCCATAGTTCCGTCTTCTCTTTTCAAAAAGATCCCCGGCACGCCACCCCAGGCGAAAGATTTTGTGGAATTGACAGGAATATTTATAAACTCCTTTTTATCGAGCACGACAAAATCCGGCTCCTTGCCCAGCGTGGGAAAGGCAAACTTAAAAAATGAAAAAAGTGTACCGGAGAAAAACGCCAAAAGCGAACCTCCGAAAAGGGTGTTTAAAAACTGCCGGCGCGTAATAAGGGAATATTTTAGTTTCATTTATTCCTCACCCCTAGTAATCTTTTTGCCTTGTTTTTGAGCAGCGTTTTTCTTAAACCGACAATGCCGTCGGTTGGGCGCACATCTTTAGGGCAAGCATCTATACAGCGGAAAATTGTATCACAGCCCCAGACGCCTGTTTCGTTATTGAACAGTTCTAACGCGTCAGCTGAGCGTTCATCGCGGGAATCAAGTGAAAATCTCTGCAGTTTGGCCATAGCTGCGGGCCCGGCGTAATTGCCGTCTCTGTTTAAAACCGGACAAGCGCCGTAACAGCAGGCGCAAAGGATACAGTTGACGAATTGGTCGATCTTTTTTCTGTCTTTTTCGCTCTGAAGAATCTCTTTTCCCGAATCTTCGGTTTTGCGGATAAGATAAGGCTGTATCTTTTCGTAGATTTCCCAGAAGGGTGTCATATCCACAACCAGATCTTTGATTACTTCAAAGTTAGGAAGAGGTTCCAGAACTATCGTGTCCGTCTCGAAAATAGCCACTTGCGTACGGCAGGCGAGGTCTATCTTGCCGTTGATAACCATAGCGCAGGAACCGCAAATGGCCGAACGACATGATGAGCGGAATGATAAAGTGCCGTCAATCTCATCCCGTATACGCAAAAGCATGCCTAGAACAGTCAGGCCGGGGATGACCTTGATTTTATATGACGCGAAACAAGGCTCTTTTGCCGGTTCTTTCGCGTCATAACGCAAAATTTTGAAGGTATAAAAATCGCTCTTAATCAATATTTTCTCTCCATCGGTTGATAGCTGGTAATCTTGACTTCTTTATAAGAAATGAGTGGATCGCCTTTTTCATCCATTCTCGCAACAGTATGTTTAAGCCATTCCTTGTCGTTGCGGGCGGTAAAATCACGTCGGAAATGGGCGCCGCGGCTTTCTTCGCGCAAAAGCGCGCCCAAGACAATCGTATGCGCCACTTCCAGCATATATTCTAATTCCAACGCGTTGAGCAGCTCGTAATTCATATGTCTGTCCGTGCAGGAAATGGTCACTTTTTTGTATCTTTTTTTGATTTTTATGACTTCATCTAAAGCTTCAGCAAGTTCACCTTTTATCCTGAATATTCCTACTTTTTCGCTCATTACAGCACCCAGGTCGGCAACAAGTTTGTAGGAACGTTCACCACCCGGCTGAGATAGCCGCTTGATTTTGTTTTCTACTTCTTTTTGTAAGTTGATCAGTGGTTTTTCTTGCGGTTTCATATCGCTCCCAGAAAGTTCTTCAGTAATCGCCTTGGCCGAAAGCTTGCCGAAAACAATCGTATCAAGCAAGGAATTGCCACCCAAGCGGTTAGCGCCGTGAACGCTGACGCAAGCGCATTCGCCTCCAGCATAAAACCCTTTAACTTCGGATGCGCTTTTTTCGTTAACGTCTATGCCACCCATGGAATAATGTTGTGAGGGCATGATGGGAATCGGCTTTTTCACCGGGTCAATGCCGATAAAATCGATGCAGATACTGCGAATGCCGGGTAGACGCGCGATAATCGTCTTGTCACCCAAGTGCCGCAGATCCAGCTGAATGTAAGTTCCCAGAGGATGTTCAAAACCGCGACCTTCTTCGATTTCCGTCATGATACAGCGCGAAACAATGTCCCGCGGGGCAAGTTCCATGGCCGTGGGGGCGTATTTTTCCATAAATCTTTCGCCTTTGTTGTTCAGAAGATAACCTCCTTCGCCACGACATCCTTCCGTCATTAGAATATTAGTGCCGATAAGCGTGGTAGGGTGAAACTGAACAAACTCCATATCCTTGAGAGGAACACCGGCTTTATAAGCCATGCCGATGCCGCTGCCGGTATTAATCAAAGCGTTGGTTGAATTGCGATAAACTCTGCCGTAACCGCCGGTGCCGAAAACAGTAACCTTAGCGCGCACCGGAAAAAGTTCACCTGATTTAATATCCAGAACAATAACTCCGTGGCACTGGCCGTCTTCCACGCAAAGGGCGGTGACAAACCATTCGGGATAAATTTTTACTTTTTTGTAAACGGCGCGTTCGTAAAGGGTGTTTAAAAGAGAATGACCGGTAATGTCGGCGGAAAAACATGTGCGCGGGAAACCGCCGCCGCCGAAAGGCCGCTGAGCGATAGTGCCGTCGGGAAACCTGCTGAAAGGACAGCCCCAGTGTTCCATCTCGTAAACAATATTTGGCGCCTCCTTACACATGATTTCAATTGCATCCTGGTCCCCCAGCTAATCACTTCCCTTAACAGTATCAAAAGTGTGCTTTTCCCAAGTATCGTCGCGCCCAGCGGGATTATTCGCCAAAGACGCGTTAATCCCCCCCTGCGCGGCGATGGAATGAGAACGCACGGGATAAACTTTGGAAATCAGACCGACATCGAATTTGTCGCAAAGGCCTACTGCCGCCCGTAAACCGGTTAATCCACCGCCAATTATGAGAATATCATGTGTAAGCATCATTTATAAAAACCTTACATACCAGCAAATTAAACCAACCGCGACTAATGCCGCGACCACATTGGATACCCAAAAAAGCATTTTTTCTTTTCTCAAGCCCAGATCGATAATCACTGTCCTGATTCCGTATATGCTGTGAAAAGCAAAGAGCACGATAATCAACACGTCAATAACCGGATGCCGATGCAACGATAATGCCCAGTCGGGGCGGTTATCCGCCGGCAACAGGTAAAAACCGGTAAAGATTTTAATGCCGATTAAGAAAATCAGCGTCAGGCCGCTGAGGCGGTGAAAAAGCCAGATAAACATTTGATTCCCCCTAAAAATATGTGGTTTTAAGCTTTATTTACCCTTGTAGCTTGGTTTTCTTTTTTCCAGGAAGGCTTTCATGCCTTCGGTCTGATCTTCGCTGGCAAAAGCCAGAGAAAAGGCGGCTCTTTCAATTATTTTGCCGGTGTAGTTATCAACATCCTGCGCGTTTTGCACGGAAAATTTAGCCAGCCCTACGGCTACCGGGCTGTGGCGCGTTATCATTTTCGCCATGGCAAAAGCTTCTTCCATGAGTTTGTCATCCGGCACAACTTTGTTTACCAGGTTGATGGAAAGCGCTTCCTCGGCGGAAATCATTTTGCCGGTGAGCACCAGTTCCTTGGCTTTGCCCAAACCTACCAGTTTGGATAAACGCACCGTGCCGCCCGCGCCGGGCATAATCCCGATGTTTATTTCCGGCTGTCCGAACTGCGCGCTTTGGGCGGCCACGCGGATGTCGCAAGCCATCGCCAGTTCGCATCCGCCGCCCAGACAAAATCCGGCGATCGCCGCGATAAACGGTTTTCGTGATTCCTCCATGCGCAAGGTTAAATCCCAAAGTTCGGAATTGGAAAACATTTCCATTGCGGTGTTGTTGACCATCGCGGCGATATCCGCGCCCGCGGCAAATACTTTCGATCCGCCGGTGAGAATAATCGCGCGCACGTTGGAATCCGCGTCCATATCCATAATGGCCTGAAGCAATTCCGTACGCACGGTCTGATTAATGGCGTTGCGCACATCCGGGCGGTTAAGCATGATGATGCCTAGTTTTTCTTCAACCCTTTTTTCGACGATAATTGTCGTATAGCTCATGAAAAACCTCCTTAAATTAAATAATCAAAAGTGATTCTTCCGGACAGGTAAGCACAATATCTTCTTCGCTTTTAATCAGTTCCGCGGTCAGAAACGCCTGCGGAAGAATGTTGTTCAAATAGTAGCGGGCAGAGGCGATTTTGCCTTCATAGTAAATCGCGTCTCTCGTTCCTTTTTTTTTCTCCGATAATTTCTTGGCGGCTATGAGCGCCTGCTCCATCAGGCAGTAAGAGACATAAACTTGCGCGCAGACAAACAGGGCGCGCAGGGCATATAGCGGTATCAACTGGCGTTTGGTATCCATATTGGCATACCATGAATCAAAAGTATTTTTAACTTCACTTAATGCTTCAAAGCCCTTGGTCAGATTTTTCATCTCTTTCTCAAAACCTTTTGTTTGAATATTAGCATCGATAAATTCTTTGATCGAAGCCATCCAATTGGTAAATGGAACGCCGTCTTTCATGCGCATTTTGCGTCCGATCAAATCATTGGCGTGAATGAATGATGTTCCTTCCCAGATGGTCAGGATTTTGGAGTCGCGCAAGTATTGTTCAACGGGATATTCGGAAGAATAGCCCACACCGCCCAAAATCTGAATGGCCTGAGCGATTACTCCCAGGCTGGCTTCACTGCCATAGCCTTTAACTAACGGTGTAAGAATTTCGGCAAACTCACCGTATTTTCGCGCCTTTTCTTTATCGCTGGAGTTTCCTTCGATATCGAGGAAATAAAACCCCTTGAAGATCATCGCGCGAATGCCTTCCACCGTGGCTTTCATATCCAGAATCATCCGGCGGATATCTTCGTGTTTGATAATCGGTACGCGCTCGGCATTTTTGACGCCGAAAGGACGCCCCTGAATACGTTCGGTGGCATATTGCATGGCGAAATAGCAGGCGGCCGCGGCCTGAGAATTGGAATTATGGCCGGTGCCGATGCGTGATTCATTCATCATATGAAACATCATCGCCAGTCCTTTGGAATAACCTTTTTCATCCGGTGGCGGGCCGAGCATAATTCCGTGGCAATTGTCTTCATCTCCGAAATTAAGAAGTGCCGTCGCCTGCGCGTGTAGACCCATTTTGTGTTCCAGGCTCACGGTGGTTACGTCATTTGGTTCGCCCATCGAGCCGTCTTCCTTAACCCAATATTTTGGTACGATATATAAACCGATGCCGGGAGAGCCGGCTGCGCCTTTTTCCGGACGGGCCAGAACCAGATGAATAGTGTTTTCACCCGTACCCTGGTCGCCCGCGGTGATAAACATTTTGGTGCCCTTGATTTTCCAGATGCGCGGATCATCTGTCGGATACGCCCGCGTGATAATATCACCGGTATCGGAGCCGAAATTTGGTTCGGTGAGGCACATTGTGCCCTGCCAATCGCCGGCAAGCATTTTGGGAACAAACATGTCGTTATCTTTTTGCGTGCCGAAGCGCAAAATAAGATTGGCCGCGCCGCTGGTTAGTTTAATGCAGGAAGTAAGGGCGGGGCAGGCGGCGGTGTTCATCTCAAATATTGCCTTGTATAAAATCAGCGGCATACCCGTTTCCACTTTTATGCATTCGCTTGATGAGCCCCATCCGTTTTGCTGCAGGAACTGATACGCCTCCTTAAAACCGGGAACAGGCACCGGTTGACCATTTACCAGCTTTACGCCGATTTTATCACCAGGAGCGTTGATGGGGTTGAGCACTTCCCTGGCAACTTTATAACCTTCGTTTAATAGCATGTCGACATCGTCAAGACTGAAGTTGCCCTTGAATCTTTCGCAGGCAAAAACTTCTTCCGCGGGCAACCACTCCTTAAGAATGAATTTTAAATCTCTTAAATCGTATTTAAATTCCATTTTACACTCCTGGGAAAATATTTATTCATAAATTTGCGAAAGCAGTTCCACAATTTTCTTCTGGCTGGGCGTCGAGGGGTCTGTAGCCATATTAACCGCGTCGCGCGTCGCATAAAAAGCGATTCCTTTTAAATCCTCTTTGGCAATACCGTGCGTCTTGAGGCTTATCGGGATATTCAGCTCCCGATAAAGATAAAGCAGGCTTTCTTCCAGATCGGTGGAGCGGTTAATAAGATAAGCCATGTCCGCGAATTGTTCCCTGCAGGTCTCTTTGTTAGCTTTCACAAAACACAAAAGCCCGAAGATTGCCGCGCGGCCATGCGGCATATGATAATGCGCGCCCAGCGTGTGCGTGATGGCATGGCCGATGCCCAGACCTTTTAAGAAAGCAAGGCCGCCGCAGATCGCCGCCATGCACATATCCGTGCGCGCGGGAATGTTATTGCCGTCTTTATAAGCGGGAATCAAACTTCTGCCGATTAATTTCACGCCATAAAGTGCCATGGATTCAAAATAGGGATGATAGGGAGTAGCCAGCGATACGTAGCCTTCAACGCAGTGTGCCAGAGCGTCAATGCCGGATTCGATAGTCAATGCCCGCGGCATGGTTTTACAAAGTAACGGATCGACCACTGCCAGCTTTGGAATAAAATTATTGCTCATTAGGATGAATTTCAAATCGCGCTGTTTGTCGGTTAAAACCGCGCAGGGGTTGACTTCACTGCCGGTTCCGGAAGTAGTCGGTATGGCGATAATCGGCGGGAAAATCGGTTTGATTTTCGCGCTGCCGCCAAGGATTCCTTCATACTGGCGTAAATCGCCGTCATGAGTTACGCGCAGACCGAGCGTTTTTGCCGTATCGAGGGAACTGCCGCCGCCCAGGCCTAAAATCGCGTCACAGCCGCTTTTCCTGTATAATTCGCCCGCTTTTTCGATCAATTCCAGCGGCGGATCCGGTTCCACCTCAGGAAATATATGCGCTTCTATGCCGCTTTGGGTTAATATCATTTTGATTTCTTCCGCCCGGCCACTTTTATACATGAAGGGATCGGTTACTAAAAATATTTTCTTAACTTTGAGCTTCCTGATTCTTGCGCCCATTGTGCCCGCTACACCTGCGCCGAGCATGATATCAGGCAGAGGCGGGATGCGCACTTCCCAAATTTTCTCTTTTTCTTTAAAAGCATCAAGCGCGTTCCAGAGATTTTTTACTTCTTTATCATCGACATCGAAAACAGCTCTCGTGGGGGCAATCGATTCGTCTTTAAAAAACGAAGGTATATCCGTATCGATTTGGCTGAACTGCGCTTTTTTATTGAAGGCAATTTGGTCACGCAAAGTCTCTTTGCCTATTTCCATGACTTCTTCCGCAGTCATATTAAGGCCGTAGCGCGCGTTCATCAGCGCTGCAAAAAAAGGATACACGGAGGCGCTGCCGGGAACGGAGTTAAGGCAATAGCCGAAAGCGTCGCAGGTGGCGGACTGAATCTGCGCGCGCAGCGAATTTTCTGTTTGCTGCTCCCTGTTTTTCGGTATCCGGTAAGTGAGTCCGGCGGTATGATCCGCTCCCATGGGGCTGGTAAAATAAGTCATGCCCGTTCCTTTTACCGCGCGGGGATCATGCGCGGGAAGGGCCTGCCCCTTAAACGCGGGTACGCGGCTAATGTTGAGAAATCTGGCCGTGGTCACCGCGCCGTTGCCTAGCGCGAAACCAAGCGGTGTTTCTTTTTCAATTTCTTCCAGAAGTTTCGCGGCAGCCTTCGTATCGCCCCAGTCCATTTTTCCCGCTTCGGCGGCCAGTCCCAAAGAGCTGCCGGTTTCGATGGCATCCACTCCCAAATCATCGCACATGAACTTCAGCCGGGCGATGGCGTCGTTATCGGTAATTCCCAGGTTCGTTCCCAAAAGCGCGATGGTTTCATATTCATAAGCGCCGCAGATACGTTTCCCGTCTTTATCCGGATAGATAATTGAGCATTGTACCACGCAGCCGGGCATGCAGCCGTGCATTTTGCCGCCGCGCTCAAAAAGAATTTTCTGAATGTTGTTGCCGCTTACTTCGACAAAATTATCCGGCCGTCCGGAGTGGTAATTGCGCGCGGGCAGCGTGCCGTGGCCGGCAGAATTGGAAATGGCAAAAGGTGTTCCGAATCGTGTATAGAGACTGCAGCTGACATCGTGTTTAAGAGTATCAGCCCAATCTCTCACTGTTTTTCGAAATTCTTCTGCATGCGCGAGTTCAATCTGTGGCGCGGCAGATGGATCAAGAATAATCGCCTTCAGTCCTTTGGCGCCCATGACAGCGCCCAGGCCGCCGCGCGCGGCATTGCGTGAAGGGTCTCCGAAAATGTCAGTAAGAGAAACAGACGCGCCTTTGTATTGCCGTTCGCCGGCAAGGCCGATGGAAATGACGGCAATTTTATCGCCGTATTTCGCGCGCAAGGCGTCAGCCAGCGCGTAATTTTTCATGCCCCGGTATTCATCAGCAGGCAGCAGTTGAGCCTTGTCTTTGCTGATAAAAAGGCAATAGGTTTTGCCGCTCGCGGGAGCTTCTTCCACAACGATTGCCCGCAGACCCAGACGGTCAAGAGCCTGACCGGCAGGACCGCCGGAATTAGCTTCTTTAATGCCCTGAGTGAGAGGGCTTTTGCCGCCGATGGAAATTCTTCCCAACTGCGGGGCTTTCGTGCCGGCCAACGGTCCGCAGGCTACGAACAGTTTACTTTCCGCGCACAAAGGATCGCACAGCGGCGGGACTTCTTTATTCACGATCTTGGCAATTAAGGCGCTGGCACCCAGATATTCCCACTCATGGGGGAGAGATTCATAAGAAATATTTTCTTTATTTATTTTGACTCTCAAAATTTTCATAAATAATTTTCTGACTCTTCTCTCGACTGGTTTAAGGTTTAGCCGGTCGGCAGACATATGCCAAAACAATTATTCCTGCCAGGGACAGCAAATAGCCGCAGACCAGTGTTACTTTGTAAAAAACCCCTGACAGCTGTGGAGCCAACAGACGCACCAGGGCAACGCCCATAAATGCCAAAAAGGTACCGAAAATCAAAAAATATTTTTTGTCTTTCATGAGCTTATCTCAATATGGTCACAAAAATGGCGGCGATAATCGCCGTGGTTATTACACCAGAAACACTAGCGCCCAGAGCATAAGGCAATATTATAGAGTGACGATTAATTATTTGAACTTCTTTCTGTGCAACTTTTGCCGTAGTGGGAAGACACGAAACGCCAGCAATGCCAATTACGGGATTAAAATTTCCCTTCGTGATGAAATATAAAACATAGCCGCCAATAATTCCGCCGATGCCCGACATAAGAAGCGCAAACATCCCGAGAATTAAAAGATTCAGCACTTTGGGATTGAGAATTATTTGGGCTTCGCAAAGAACACCAAGGAGAAGCCCCAAAAAAAAGGTGGAACCGTAAAGAACAGGACCCTCCAAAAATTCTATAAAACGTTTGACGCCGGATTCTCTGATAATTACGCCCAGGAAAAATGACATAAATAGTGGCGCCGCCACTGGAAAAAGAAGACAAAGTGCGGTGCATGTAATAACCGAAAAAGTTATTTTTTCGCTTCGGGATACTTTGGGAATATTTTTTAAATCCATTTTAATGCCGCGCAGACGCTTAGGCACTAAAAGTTTGATCAGATAAGGATATCCGCCATAAGTCAAAGAAAGATAAAGATAGGCAACAATAGTAATGGGGACGAAAAGGTCTTTGGCCAAAATAAGGGAAGTAAAAAGCACCATCGGGCCGTCGGCTCCGCCGACGACGGAAATAGCCGCCGCTTCTTTGTACGTGAGTCCCATCCAGACAGCCAGAGGAAAAGTAAGAATTGTGCCCAGTTCGGCAAAAATAGCAATCAGCATCCCTTTAAAGGGAGCCATCATAATGTAACCCACATCCGTAATAACGCCGATACCCAAAAAAAGCAGGCAGGCAATCAAACCGTTACTGAAAGTAAAAGTATAAATCGGCTGAAGGAAGTTTATCTGCAAAGCGTCAAATAAATTTACCGGATCGCTGGCAATCGGATCAATAAATATGGTCCCTGTAATTGTCGCGGAAAGATATAAAACGGCCGCATTAACAGAGGCCATACCTAGACCCATGGGAATCATAATTAATGGCTCTAATGTCCCCTTGGCGCCTAAAAACACCAAGGCAATACCGGTAGCAATCAGTACAATTCGACCGATAGCGATTATGGGTTCGCCGGAAATCATTGTCGCAATACCCTGGAAAAGACTTAAAATATCAGAAACGATCATTGCTTCTCCTTTTGTTTTTATACTTTTTTAGAATCTACGCTTTTATCAGAAACCTTTGGGACAGGGCGAAACTTTCTTCTTTGCCATTTGATCCCATTAAAAAGAATACGGATAAAAAAAGCGAAACCTAATGAAATGATAATGCAAATAAAATACACGAGTATGGTAAGTTGTACTGGTGTTAAAGATGCCAATGTATCCATATTCTTATCTTCTTTCAAAAAAAGATTTCTTTTATTGAATAAAAGCTTAAATGAAATTGACGTAAATTTTCATCGCTGACCTTTTTCTGTGCGTTCCAATCCTTTTACCATTTGCGAGCGGATAATCCGCGGCAGAATCATGTGATGTTTGGGACATATCGCCTGAGGATTCTGATAGGCACAGTTGGTGAAAGCCACAAGGTATTTGCGGATTTCATTAAATCGTACTACTTCGTCAACAAAACCTTTTTTCGCGCAGTAGAAAGGCTCAGAAGTTTTCTCGTAATGTTTCACCATCTCATTCATTTTATCAATGACCGGCTGCAGTGGTTTGCCCGCGTCTTTTTCCTTGACCAAGCGGCGCGCGTAACTGGCCACCGCGGCTGTTTCCCCGTGCATGACGTTGATTTCCGTGGCCGGAGTTCCCAGCGTAAAAGCGTTATTGTTATTGGCCGTGGGGCCGCCCAACACATAGTGCGCCGCCGCCGTGCCCTTGCGTAGGACAACCAGCATCATCGGCAGATTGGTGTTTTCAATCGAATAAATAAGAGATTGACCCAAACCCAAAAGTTCCGCTTTTTCGGCTGTGTCACCGACATCAATGCCGGTGGTATCCTGGAACCAGATAATCGGGACTTTATCTCGTGAACAAAGAGTGACGAATTCGCTCATTTTGATCAGACCCTGGCGGTAGAGTTTGCCTCCCACGCCCATATACTCATTTGTGTATTCCGGATAATCGGGCAGGAAGCCTTGGCGATTGCCGATGGCACCCATCAAAAAGCCGTTGATTTTGACAAGCCCGGTGTAGATTTCTGGGCCAAAGCCGGAGCGAAATTCCAGGTGTTCAGAATTATCCACGAGCCTGGCTAAAACCTGCTCGAAATCGTAGGTCCTTTTTTTGTTCATCGGAATAATGGAGGCGATTTCTTCCGGAGAAAACTTTGGTTCAACCGGTTCGCTCACGCGGAAAAAGCGGGGATTGTATGCGGGCAAGTCAGCCATGTAATCTTTAATGGCATCAAGCACCTGTTTCTCTTCATCGAAAACTGCTGTAAAAAATCCGGTCACATCGTAATGAATCTCCACGCTGCCCGGGGGTACGGATTTAAAATGTCTGGTCGCGTTGATAATTTCTTCCGCTCCTTCTTCATCAAAAAATCCTTTGGGAGACATACCGCTGACAATACCGCCACCGCCCACAGCCATGTTTGCATTTTTATGCGCCAGCAATATGCTGGGACTGATCGACTGATAACCGCCGCCGGCGGGATTGGTGCCGTAAATGCCGGCAACAACCGGTATGCCCATCTGTTCCAGTTCGGCGTGGCGGAAAAAGCAGGTTCCCTGACCGCGGCGGTTGGCGTAAACTTTTTCCTGCTCGGGAAGTTTGACGCCGGAACAGTTAACCAGCCAGACCAGAGGCACATGCAGGATTTTGGCGATGTCGGTGACGCGCAGATTGTTTTCCGCCTGTCCGGCAATCCAGGCGCCGGCCATCCATTTATTGTTGAAACCGATAAGGACGCACCATTTACCATTGATGCGCGCCAGCCCGTCCACGACGCCTGTGCTTCCTGACTCTTCGTTTTCCGGGTCGAAAATAGTGTGGAGAGGGCAGAATGTTCCCGGATCAACCAGATATTCGATGCGTTCCCAGACGGTCATTTCCCCGCGCTCATGTATTTTTTCGGCAGGAACACCGAAATTTTTAATTCTTTCTTGCTCAACATCTATGCGCTTCATGATTTCCTCAGCCTGAGCAATATTTTCTTTCATGCTGTCCATTTGTTTAGGAGAAATAGGCTTACCCAAGGAATCCATTTTTTCAAAGTACTGTTTCATTTTAATGCTCCCGGAAAACGTTTGATTAATTTTTATTTAAAGCTGCCTGCATAGCTTCAGGAATTTTTACCGGACTTCGCGCCACCACGACGCCGCATTCCTCCAAAACGCGGATTTTATCTCCCGCCAAACCTTTACCGCCACTAATAATCGCGCCCGCGTGTCCCATGCGTTTACCCGGCGGAGCAGTGCGGCCGGTAATAAAGGCAGCCACCGGCTTTTTCAGGTTTTCGGTTATCCAGAGCGCGGCCAGTTCCTCGGCTTCACCTCCAATTTCACCTATGATAAAAATACCTTTAGTATCAATATCTTGGGCAAATAATTTCAACACATCGATGAAGTCCATTCCAATGATCGGATCGCCGCCAATACCCACACAGGTGGACTGCCCTAGGCCGGCATCCGTTAACTGTTTCACCGCCTCATAGGTGAGAGTGCCGCTGCGCGAAACGACCCCGATATTTCCTTTTTTATGAATACTGCCGGGCATGATGCCCACTTCACATTCACCGGGAGTAATCACACCGGGGCAGTTCGGGCCAATCAGACGCATTTTACTGCCTTGAAGATATCTTTTAACCATAACCATGTCACGCACGGGTATGCCTTCGGTAATGCAAACAGTCAGTTCAATATCCGCTTCCGCGGCTTCCAGAATGGCATCAGTCGCCCAGGGAGCGGGAACAAGAATCATGGAAACGGTAGCGCCGGTTTTTTTTACCGCTTCGACAACAGAATCAAAAACGGGAAATCCTTCAATTGAAGTCCCGCTGCGTCCGGGGGTAACGCCGCCGACGATGTTTGAGCCGTAATCCCGGCACTGCCGAGCATGTAAAATACCGCTTTTGCCGGTAATTCCCTGAACGATAATTTTTGAATTTCTATCAATTAATATGGCCATTTTTAAAAACTTTAGTTTTTTTGTCCATAATGTGTGCTATTTTCTGCACACCCGCTTTTAGATTATCGACCGTTTCCACGTTCAAACCTGATTGCGCGAGCATTTTAATTCCTTCCTCAAGATTGCTGCCGTCCATACGCACGACAATCGGAATATGGGGCGTGATGTTTTTTGTGGCGTCGATAATGCCATGTGCGATGACATCACAGCGCATGATGCCGCCGAAGATATTAACGAAAATTCCCCGCACTTTTTTATCACTGAGGATGATACGGAACGCCGCAGCAACTTTTTCGCGGCTCGCGCCACCGCCGACATCGAGAAAATTCGCCGGCTCGGCTCCGTGTTCCTTGAGAACATCCAATGTGGCCATGGCCAGTCCCGCGCCGTTGACCATACAGCCGATATTGCCGTCAAGTTTGATATAGGCCAAGTCAAATTTACGCGCTTCAATTTCCAGTGGATCAAATTGGGACAAATCAATCATTGTTTTATATTCCGGGTGACGGAAGAAGGCGTTGTCGTCAAAATTTATTTTACAGTCTATGGCCAGCAGGCGTCCGTCTTTGGTAACAGCCAGAGGATTAATTTCCAGAAGCGAACAGTCTTTCTCCAGCAAAATCTTATAAAGAGATTGAATCAATTTTATGCCTTCATCAATCAGTTTGCCTTGTAGACCCAGGGCAGCGCAAACCCGGCGGGCATGGTAAGGTTTTATTCCGAGAAAAGAATCAATAATCAGGGTGATAATTTTTTCCGGAGCAGTGCGCGCCACTTCCTCGATATCCATACCGCCGGCGGTTGAAGCAATCAAGCAGTAACGAGACGAACGCCGATCGAGGGTGAAAGAAAGATAATATTCTTTTTCCACGTCGATTATTTCTTCGACAAGCAGACGTTTTATGGGGAGGCCGCGCACACCGGTCTGCACCGTGACCAATTTCTTTTTAAAAAGCTCTTTGGCCGTGTCGCAAGTCTGCGTGGCATCGCGAACGGTCTTAATACCGCCGGCTTTCCCTCTGCCGCCTGTATAGACCTGCGCCTTGAGCACACAGTCACAGGCGAATTTCTGATAAGCTTTTTCCGCCTGACGCGCGGATTTTGCCACGCAACCGCGGGGAACATTGACACCGTAAGCTTTTAAAATCTCTTTGGCCTGATATTCGTGAATATTCATTTTTATTCAAAGCCGTAAAAAATAAACGACTCTTTTACGCTCTATTGGGAGCGAAGCCCAGAGCGGCATTAGCCACAATCATCGTATGCATGTTGGACGTTCCTTCCAGTGTTTCAAATTGTTTGGAGTCGCGTAAAAACCGCCCGCAGGGGTATTCCTCGGAATAGCCGAAGGAACCGAACAGTTTCATGCATTCATTGGCCGCGTGCACAACTTCCTTGGCGCCGTAGAGTTTAGACATGGAGGTTTCCATGACATTGGGCAAGCCCCTGTCTTTGAGCCAGGCAGCTTTATAAACGAGAAATGATAGCGCCTCATGCCCCATTTTCATCTCCGCGATTTGCTGCTGAATCAACTGATACTTACCGATAGGCTGACCAAATTGCGCTCTTTCATTCGCGTATTTTATTGATGCTTCCAGAATAGCGCCGGATAAACCCAAAGCGCCGGCCGAACAGCCCAAGCGTGTGGCGTTTAGTTGCGTCATGCAAATCTGGAAGCCTTTATTAACCTCTCCTAAAACAAGCTTTTTGGGGACTTTGACGTCTTCAAAAGTAATTTCCGCCGTATCGGAAGCCAAAAGGCCGACTTTTTCATGAAGTTTTTTACGGGTAATACCGGGCAGAGAATAATCCATGATAAAGCAGGTGATGCCTTTGGCGCCGGCGTCCTTATTTGTCTTTACATAAAGCAGGCCATGATCGCTGACCGTGCCGTTGGTAATCCACATCTTATTGCCGTTGAGCAAATAATAATCTCCTTTATCTTCGGCCAGGCATTTCATGCCCGCGACATCGGAGCCGACATCCGTTTCTGTCATCGCGAAACTGCCGACGTATTCGCCGCTGACAAATTTGGGAATGTAGTGCTGTTTTTGTTCCTCGGTACCGAATTTTTGAATGGTGAGCGATGGCCCCCAGCATTGCATGTTAAAAGCCATGCGCCAGGAAGTGTGGACTTTGGCGATCTGCTCGATAACCAGCACGCCTTCAAGAAAGCCCATGCCGTTGCCGCCGTATTTTTCATCAATGCAGAAGCCAAAAAATCCAAGTTCGGCCATTTTATCAAAAATTCCCTTGCGCCAGTACTGATTTTTTTCGTCTTCCTCTACATGCGGTTTGATTTCGTTTTCAGCAAAGTTTTTTGCCATCTCCTGCAATATCTTTTGTTCTTCAGTCAATGCAAAATTCATATTTCAATCATCCTCCCCCCCCCGTTTTCCCTTAATTTATTTTCTTTCCACAATCATACAGATGCCCTGGCCGCCGCCGCCGCAGATTGTTTCCAGGCCAAATTGTGTATTACGTCGGACCATTTCATTTATCAGCGTGGTCAAACGCATAGCGCCGGTAGCGCCGATGGGATGACCCAATGAAATACCAGAGCCGTTGACGTTAACTTTTTCATCCATTTCTTTATCATTGATACCGGACAGACGGGCATCGGCAATAGTCTGGACAGCGAAAGCCTCCTGCACTTCCACTAAACCTACCTGATTAATTTTCACATTAATTTTTTGCAGAGCTTTTTGCACGGATGCAGGTACGGCAGGGTAGGTAAGTGTCGGATCGGTTGCCGCTATCGCGCAGGAGCGAAAATAAACCAACGGTTTTATGCCTAGCTCTTTCGCTTTTTTCTCGGAAGCCAGAAGGACAACGGAAGCGCCGTCATTTTCCGAAGAGGAGTTACCCGCGGTGCAAATTCCATCGGCGTAGACAGGTTTTAATCTAGTCAATTTTTCCAGTGTCGTTTCCCGCCGCGGCCCTTCATCAACTTTGAAAAATATTGTTTGGCCGCTTTTATCTTTGCCGATTTGCACAGGAACGATTTCTTCGGTAAACTTTCCGGCGTCCTGCGCCGCAATCGCTCGCTGGTGACTTCTGAGTGCCCAGCGATCCGCTTCTTCTCTGGTAATTTTTTCTTTTTTTGCCGCCGCTTCCGCCCAGGCCATCATGGAGCTTAATTCACCATAACGGGCAATCGGCTGCGACATAACACGTGCGCGCTGAATGCGATCGTAAAAGGGAATTCCCCACATCGCCAGTGCGCCGTGTCCTCGCGGCATGAAACCATATTTTTCGTGGCTTTTGCCACCCAGTCCCCATTTGATATCACCGGGAACATAAAGCTCGGTCTGACTCATCGAATCCATGCCGCCTGCGATAACAATATCAGCATTGCCTGTCTGGATTTTCATTGCTCCATAAAAAATAGACTCCAATCCGGAACAGCAGCGTCTGTCCAGAACCATCCCTGGCACCGTGTCGGGCCATCCCGCTTCCAGCACAGCCATTCTCGCGCCGTTGGCGCATTCGCCGTTCTGGTAAGCACTGCCCATAATGACGTCGTCAACATGGGCGGGATCAATTTTCACGCGTTTCACCGCTTCCTGGAGAACAGCCGCACCCAGTTTATAGACAGGAACGTCTTTAAGCGAACCACCATAAGCGCCAATGGGCGTGCGCACACAACTTAAAATAACGACATTTTCCATAGCATCATCCTGTTTTATAAATTTAAATCTTTTCTCGGTTTCTTTTCGCCGGAGGTGTAGTCGTACCATCCTTTGCCGGTTTTTTTGCCCAAATCTCCCGCCTGCACCATTTTTTCCATCAGAAGCGGCGGACGGAATCTCGGATCCTTATAACCTTCATAAAGAGTTTTGAAAACATTAAAGCCGATATCGATACCCACCGCGTCGTTTAATTCAAATGGTCCCATGGGATGATTAAGCCCCAGCTTTACCGCTTTATCGATATCTTCAAGGGTCGCTACTCCCTCGAGCAGACAATTGAATACTTCCGCCCGGAAAGCGGCATTGATACGGTTTACCAGGAATCCCGGAACGTCCTTAACGCGAACCGTTTCTTTTTTCAGACTTGCGGCAAGCTCTTCGGTAGCTTTAATTGTATCCGGTGAAGTTTTTAGTCCGGGAATCACTTCCACCAGTTTCATTACCGGAACCGGACTGAAAAAATGCATGCCGATGAATTTATCCGGGCGTTTAATCGTAGCGGCAAGAGAGCTTATCGGGATAGAAGAGGTATTGCTGGCGAAAATTACGTCAGGTGGACAGATTGTATCCATTTTTTCAAAAATAATTTTTTTAACTTCAAAATTTTCGAAAGCCGCCTCAATAACAAAATCAACTTTCTTAGCGTCATCAATAGAAACGGATTTGGAAATTCTTGAAAGGATTGAACCTTTATCCGTGGTAGTTATTTTTTCTTTTTTTATCTGAGAATCCAGATTTTTGGTAATGGCGTTTAATCCTTTTTCGACAAGTTCGTTTTTTACGTCGTTCATGACGACGTTATAGCCGGCTTGTGCGGCGACCTGGGAAATACCAGAACCCATCAGACCGGCACCGACAACCATGACTGTTTTAATAACCATAGTCCAATCTCCTAAAGTATTAAACAAAATTTTTGAAAGACCAAATTTTTATTAAAAACAGCAAATATCATACCAGCTGCGCCAATAAGCGATTTGAAAGGCTACAGGGTTCAGAAACGGATCATCAGGAAAGTTCCTTTAGCTGTTGGATAAGAATAAATTAATTATATCTGAAATGTATGCATATGCGAAAACAGGGGACAAAGCAACATCGAGAAATCTGAAAAAATTATTGAGGCGCATTAAAGTCTTTATTGACAGATTTGTTTTTTTTGTATACAATACAGAAAATTATGAAAGAGAAAACACCAGAAATATTTATAAAATTAATCAAAAACATAGCACAACCAGCTTGTATTATTGATGAAAATAAAAATGTATTATATGTAAACAATTGTTTTGCTAATAAATTTCCACTGACCATCAATAAAGAAACAAAAAAAATGACTGCTGATATATTAAACTCCTTAAATTTTGAATCACTAGAGAACAAAGAAACAGCCGATATTAAACAACTAATCTTACCGGATCAACACAAAATAAATTTATCTGTATACTTATTAAATATAAATGAAGATAAAGTTAAGATATTTTTATTATTGTTTTCCCCTGAAGAAAAAAAGGGCATTTCTTTTCGCGTAGATACTGCATTGCCAGTCAAAGAAGAAACTTTTAGAGACGAAGATCTCTTACCGGAATTTAAAGAATTAGTCGGAGAAAATATTGCCTTTAAAAGAGCACTTTTTATTGCCCAACGAGCCGCGAAATCAAATATTTCGGTTCTAATCAGCGGAGAGTCCGGCACGGGAAAAGAAATATTGGCGCGTGCCATTCACCAAGCAAGCAGCCGCTTTGCCAAACCGCTTATTGACGTCAACTGCGCCGCCATTCCGGAAACCCTTATTGAAAGTGAACTTTTCGGCTATGAAAAAGGAGCTTTTACCGGTGCCAAAGCGGAAGGAAGCAAAGGTTATTTTGACGAAGCCCATGAAGGAACAATTCTGTTAGACGAAATCGGTGATGCCTCCTTGCAGACTCAGGCAAAATTACTGAGAGTTCTGGAGTCAGGAACTTTCAAAAGGGTGGGAGGTACAAAAAATATTAAGGTGGATGTCCGAATAATCTCCTCAACAAACAGGGATTTAAGCATGTTGATCCAAGAAAAAAAATTCAGAGAAGATCTTTATTTTCGTCTGAACGCGTTTACCATTTTTTTGCCGCCGCTCCGGCAAAGAAGAGAAGACATTGCGCTGCTAGTCGATTATTTTCTTAAATCGGATGAAGAAATACTCAAAAAAGATTTTAAATTTTCTCCTGCCGCTATGCAAGTACTTAATTCTTATCATTGGCCAGGCAACGTGCGGGAGCTTAAGGGGGTGGTGAGTTATGCAATTAATATGAGCGCAGGTGCTTATATCCATCCGAGTTCATTACCTAATTTCCTTTTCACTCAGGCAGGGGCGGCATCAGCGGAAACAGCAGGAATTTACCCGGACGAAGAGAGCGATAACATAACGCAGGCAACAAAAGAATTGGAAGAAAAGATCATAAGAAAGGTTTTGGCAGAAACCCAAAACAGGACCGCGGCAATAAAAAAACTGGGGATCAGCCGACGGACATTTTATCAAAAAATCAAAAAATACGGTCTTTAGTGAACAAGATAAATTTTATTGGAACGAATTATGCAATATGATTAGCAGTGACTAAGGAAAGGGTGAAATTGAAAAGAAACGATAGCGTGACAATTGTAGAAATATCACCGCGTGACGGTTTGCCGGCGCTGGGGAAGACTCTTTCCACGAACGATCATGTCCTCTTCATCAACAAGTTATCAAAAGCCGGTTTAAAAAAAATTGAGTGTGCTTCTTTTCTACATCCGCGCCTGCTGCCGGCTAATTATAATGCGGAAAAGATTGTGGAAGGCATCGAAAAGAAGCCCGGAGTAACATATGTGGGCGTTGTACCCAATGAAATTGGCTGCCGACGGGCACTAGTTACGCAAGTGGACGAAATTTTGATGTTGGTTGCCGCCAGTGACGCCTTCAATAAGATAACCATGGGTAGAACACTGAAAGAAACGTTGAACAAAACGCTGCCGGCCATATTTGACGCTACGGCAAAAAGCGGCCGGAGCGTCCGTATTTACATTCTTACAGCCTTTGGTTGCCCCTATACGGGCCTTATTACTCCTGAGGAAATAGCGCAGCTTATATTGAAATTATCTCACATGGGTGCCAAAGAAATATCTCTGGTCGATTCCAGCGGCATGGCCGATCCACGTAAAATAAAAATTTTGGCCAAACAAATTATCGATTTAAAACTGGATATAAAGCTGGCTGTTCATTTTCATAACACCAGAGGAACGGCAATAGCCAATTGTGTCGCGGCTTACGAAGCGGGAGTGAGAATTTTTGACACATCGCTCGGCGGGCTAAGCGGAACACCTTACGGCTCAAAAGAACTTGATTTGGGATACTGGAATGTGCCGACGGAAGATCTGGTTAATTTATTTGAGCAAATGGGAATAAGAACCGGAATTGATTTAGATATTCTTTTGGATTGCGTTAAAATGGCTGAACATTTTGCCGGTTTCCCTCTGCCGGGACATCTTTTAAGGGCAAATCGGGACAAAAGCACTGAAGAAATACTGGAACAAATAAAATCAGCCATGCATTTGGATATCTAATATCCAATCAGTATAGGAAATTTATTTCATTTTTTAGATTCTTCCGAACCGAGAAAGTAGCGTCTAGGATCAAAACAGCGGATAAAAAGAATTTCTTCATCAGCCGGCAGACTGATGGCCTGCAATTTATCCTTTATTTTTAGTTTCCAACCGCAACTTTCCTTGATGTTGCGCACGGATTCTTCTTCCGATGCGCCGCTGCGTAAAGGGACGTAACCGGTGAGGATCAATTCATTACCGCCAATTTCTTTTTCAAAGATTCCGCATTGTGAAACGACGGTAGAAACTCTGATACCCGGTGATGTTATGTAATCTACCTTTTCTAGGAAACGCTCTTTGCCTTGTTCCAGAGTCACTATTACCTCGCTGGAGCCTGAGGCGACATCGTTTGCCCCGCCGGACCCAACCAGATATGGCCCTGCGGCAGAAATTTTTGTCGTGTTAACATTGCCGAATTTATCCACCTGTCCCGCACCGAGGATCCCGACACTGGAAGTCTGCGCGCCACTCATAAAAACGGCCAATGAAGTAAAAATATCCGAAATCATTCGGCAGGAAGGAATATTCCGCAAATTGAAGACATAAGGATCCGCAGGTTGGGGGGAATAACCATAGTAACCGATTTCCGCAACAAGTTCGAGCGGATAGCCCTGGCGCCTTAAGCTGTAATAAGCCAACCAGGCGGCGAGATTGGAAACACCGATACCACAAAGCGCTAATCGGTAATTTTTTGTCCGGATTATTTCCTCGACTTTGCGCGCCGCCACACTCACCAATATTTCCGCGGGTGTTGGCTTTTTTGGTAAAGCGAGTCGGCCGGACATTTCGGTTAACTCCGACATCCAGGAATCGTTTTGAATTTTTCCTTTGAGATGCCAGATGCGCTTTTGCCCGAGCAGGTTGAGAAAATCATCATGGGTTTTACATCCCAGTACCCATTTTTCCACCCATGCCTGATAATCTTCGGGCCTACGGGAAGCTTTTCTTGCCTCTATTATCCATTCTTCATCTTCACCATATCCTTCCGCTTCGTCGACGCCCAGAGCATGTATGCCCATGGGAAACCCGCCCATATGAGCAGGACAGACAGCCTTGACAATGTACCCAGGAAGCCTGGTCATATGCGCGTGGCGGCGTATAAAATCCGCGTCCACAATATTTCCGACGCTCACAATAACCCAGTTTTTAGCCCCCAATGCACCGAAGTGATTGCCGGAATGCGGCACGGACTTCATAGTATTTCCGTCGGCCTCAGCCGCCCATCCGTGCGCCATGGCGATATCCGGATTGTAGGCACGCACTACCTATACCGACTCCTCCTTCCCAAACGGATACGGA